>Ga0164290_1000218_pt1 | contig 219741 bp, 182 predicted proteins | sample Micstemetagenome_FD_108782 | JGI IMG/M metagenome (GOLD analysis project Ga0164290, IMG submission 108782) | Contaminated culture microbial community from soil near Moab, Utah, USA - Microcoleus steenstrupii SON62 (Illumina Assembly) | ecosystem: Environmental > Terrestrial > Soil > Soil crust... | reverse complement strand
GCGAGAAGATACGGCAGTGCTTCGAACTGGCCGCTGCGGCGTACAACCTCGTGCGAATGAACAACCTGCTGGCCGCGTGAAGGCTCCGGATCCGGCGAGTCCGCCACACGCCAAGCCCCAAGATCCCCTCACGCCGCGCCCGTCTCGGTGTTGTTCAACGCCCTGCTAGGGACATCTCTGCGACCTTCAACACGTACTTCAAGGCGTTCGGCAAGGTGCTCCCGCCAAATGTTTCTCGTGACCTGAAGAAGAGTAAGAGCGGTGCGGGTGCCCTCTTTGTTGAGGATGCCGAGACGAGCCCGTCCAAGTGGTCGCTGAGCGCCACTGGGAAACTGGAAGCCGCCAAGCTCATCGCTGCGGCCAAATCTGGTGCTGCGGCGGAGGTTGCCTAGTTGGCGATTGATCCGGTCAAGGTGCTTGCGGGCGTACCTGCCGGGCTGCGCGACCCTCTGCTTGCGGAGTATCGCAGCCTGATGGACGCCTATTTGCAGAGCAGATGGAAAACCGCCTCGCTCGACGCTGGGCGATTCTGCGAGGTCGTCTATTCCATTCTGGACGGTGCACTTTCTGGCACTTTCCCGGCCTCCCCATTCAAGCCGTCGAACTTCCCGAAGTCTTGCCGCGACCTCGAACAACGATCACCCGTACCGGTGGGCGACCATAGCCTCCGAATCCTCATTCCCCGAGTGCTGATCGGGATGTATGACGTGCGCAACAACCGGAATGTCGGCCATGTCGGCGGAGACGTCGTCGCGAATCACATGGATGCGACTCTGGTCCAGGCGAACGCAAGCTGGGTGCTGGCCGAGGTGATCCGAGTCTTCCACGGCATTTCGACGCCGGAAGCCCAGAAGTCGGTCGACGCATTGGTTGAACGCCGCGTTCCGCTGATCTGGGAGATTGGCTCGGTACGACGTGTTCTGTCCCCTGAGATGCCCGCGGCAGACAAAGCCCTCGTTCTCTTGTACGGTCAGACTGACTGGACCTCTGCCCGGACCTTGGCGGACTGGGCGAAGTACAGCAACCCTTCTGTTTTCAAGACGAAGGTGCTCGGTCCGTTGGCCGTCAAAGTATTTGTAGAATTGGACGCGGCAGGCGAAGCCGCCGTCATCACCCCACTCGGCACCGCCGACGTGGAGAAACGCCTTCTCAAAGCATGAGTCCGTTGGAGACTATCCATGAAGCTGAAGAATGCCCGCGTCGAGAATTTCAAGTGCATCCGAGACTCGGATGAGTTCGCGATCGACCCACTTGTGACCTGTCTGGTCGGCAAAAACGAGTCCGGAAAGACGGCGCTGCTGCAGGCACTCAACAAACTGAATCCTGTGGTCGAGGCGCACAAGCGGTTTGAGGACACGGACTTTCCGAGAACACTCTGGAGCGAGTATCAAGAGACGAAGTCCGACAAGCCCGCGAACGTGCTCACGACCACCTGGACGCTTTCGCCGGATGACAAGACGGCCTTGGCGGCAGTCCTTGGGCCCACGGCGAACTCGATCGACGAGGTTGTGATCAGCAAGGGATACGCGAATGAATCGCTCTACCGAGTAAAGGTTGACGAGGCGGCGGTCGTGGGCCATGTTATCGAGCGACATGACCTCAACGAGCAGGAGGCAGCCTCGCTAAACCAGGTGAACACCATCAAAGCGATGAAGGAGCGTGTCGCCGCCATCCAACCGCAATCGCCACAGGTTCAGGCTGTCGGTGCTTTTCTCCAGCAACACTTCGCACGGGGTACTGCAACCTTGGCGGCGATTGATATCCTCAGCAAGCGGCTGCCGAAGATCGTGTACTTCACCGAGTACATGCGGCTCTCCGGACAGATGGCTCTTGAAGATTTCAAGGCGAACCGTCAGAACCCTGCTCATCCCAAAGCCAACGAGTACCGGATGTTCGAGGCTCTGCTCAGTCTCGTGAACAAGACGGCCGAAGACATCGAGAAGATTGACCGGTTCGAAGCTCTCCAGGCCGAACTTGAAGCCGTGTCCGCACGCCTCAGCAAGACGATCTTCAAGTACTGGTCGCAGAACAAGCATTTGCTTGTTCGTTTCCGCTTCGACGCGGCGCGAGCGGCCGACCCGGCACCGTTCAACACCGGGTGGATCATGCGTACCCGTATCGAGAACACTCGCCACGCATCGACGACGAGCTTCGACGATCGAAGCACAGGCTTCGTGTGGTTCTTCTCGTTCCTTGTTTGGTTCAGTCAGATGAAGAAGAACTACGGGAACAACCTGGTGATCCTTCTCGATGAGCCGGGCAACAGCCTTCACGCGAAAGCTCAGGCAGATCTGTTGCGGTACATCGAGGAGCAGCTCGCGCCGGTGTACCAAGTCGTCTATACCACGCACTCGCCGTTCATGATCGACCCAGCGCACCTACTTCGTGCCCGCACCGTCGAAGACGTCGTTTTCAAGGACGCCCAGGGCGAAGAAGAACTCTTGGGCACGAAGGTTGGCGATGATGTGCTGAGCACGGACAAAGACACAGTCTTCCCACTTCAGGCAGCATTAGGCTTTGAGATCACGCAAACGCTTTTCGTTGGCAAGCACACGTTGCTCGTGGAGGGACCATCGGACCTGCTGTACATCAAGTGGTTTCAGCAAGAGTTGGACCGGCTAAATCGAAGCAGTCTGGATCGCCGTTGGACAATCTCGCCGTGCGGCGGAATCGACAAAATCGCGTCTTTCATGTCGCTACTTCGCGGCAACAGCCTCCACTGTGCGGTCCTCACTGACTATAAGCACGGGGACAAGAAGAAGGTCCGGTCGCTTATCGAGTCCAAACTGCTTGCGGACGGACACGTGCTCACCGCGGATTCATACGCCGGGAAGCCCGAGGCTGACATCGAGGACCTGCTGGGCCCGGACTTCTATTCGGCGCTGGTCAATGAGACCTATGCCCTCACAGCGGAGTCGGGCATCGTGCTCGGCACGAGTGGCGACGCTGGATCATCGAATCGATTGGTGCCCCAGGTTGAGGAGGTATTCCGGCACCTGCCCGCGCACATTGCCGAGTTCGATCACTTTGCACCCGCAGAGCGGTTGATGTCGCGGGGCGAACGGCGCGAGTGGCCCGGACTGTCAACAGCGTTGGACTCTTTTGAACGGCTTTTCGTTGACTTGAACGGATTGCTTCCGCACGGTCAGTCGGCAAGCGGGAACTCTCCGGAAGTTGTAGTTCGAGTCGGCCGAAACACCGCCTCGCGTTAGTTGGTGCGAGGCTCAACTCGGTCGCAATGCGCCGCCGGTCGTGCGTTCATGTCAGTCTTACACAGGACATCTTCCCGGCGGCGCATGAGAGCATGGAGCGGGTCACGCCCCGGGGCGGGTCTTGGACGACGCCGTCCCGGTGCGACCGGCGTGGGCCGTTCCATTTTGCGCCTTGCCTTTGCGGTATGTCTAGCCACACATGGTGCGGCCGTCGTTGCCCGACGCGCCGCCCGCGTTGGGCGGATCTCGGGCCCACAGCGGCCACCGGAGATTTGCCATGAAGAACGCAAAGGCCAGCACACCCGCCAAAGCCGCCCTGAATTCCAGCACTTCGCCCGTGTCGGCACCCAAGCGCCGGGCTGGCCGCGTGGCCATCGATGCCAGGGCCGCGACACGGCCAAGCGTCGCGGGCAACGCCGCCACGCCAAAGGGCAAGAACAAGAGCAAGGACAATCCCTTGGCCGGGCAAGACGCGTCTCGCGCGGCAAAGCCCGATGCCAAGCCGTCGGTGAAGCCGGACGGCAAGGCTGCAGCGAAGTCGAGCGATGCTCGGAATGCAAAGTCCGCCGCGACGAACGCGCCACGGTCAGGTGGGGCGAAGCTCAGCGCGTTGGATGCCGCTGCATTGGTGCTGGCCGATCTTTCCAAGAGCGAGGCTGCGACGGGCATCGCGGCAAACGACCTGATCGACCGCATGCAGTCGAATGGTCTCTGGCAGAGCCCGGGCGGCAAGACGCCGTCCGCGACGCTGTACGCCGCGATGGTGCGAGAGATCAGCGCGAAGGGCGATGCTTCCCGCTTCGCGCGCATAGCCAAGGGGCGCTTCACGCTCGCGGCGGGGATCATGAAGCCCGCGAAGGCGGCTGTCGCCAAAGCAGTCGGCAAAGCTGTCCCCAAGGGTGATGCCGCGCCGCCAGCGAAGCCCAGCAGCGTGAAGCCAACCAGCGGCAAGTCCGCCAGCAAGTCCGGAGCGAAAGCGTGAGCATGACACGATCACAGGTCGACATCGATCTGGATCAGTTGCCACGGATGCCGCTGACGCGGCTCCGTGTGCTTTGGGCTGAGCAGATTGGCAAGACGAAGCCGCCCGTCCAGAAGCGACTCCTCATCCGCGAACTCGCGTGGCGGCTGCAGGAGCGAACGCACGGCGGCCTCGATGCTGAAACCACGCGTCTACTCCAGTCGGCGGTGCGAGCGGTGGGGCAGGCGCGTCGAGATCGCGACGCAGACGCGAGAGCGGCTGCGCAGCCAGCGGCCACAACAGCGTCCGACGCCGCTGGCCCGAAGCGAGCCTCAGTACCACCGCGTGCGAAGCGGTCGCGCCAGCGAGCCGCCGCCTTGCCGTCGTCATCTCGTCTCGTCCGCATCTGGGGCGGAGTCTCCCATGAGGTCGCCGTGCTGGATGGCGGCAAGCGGTACCGGTATCGCGAGCATGAGTACCGCAGCCTCAGCGAGATCGCCCGCATCATTACGGGGACCCACTGGTCGGGTCCCCGTTTCTTTGGGGTGGCCGCGAGCAGCGCGGCTCCCGCCTCGAAAGGAAGCAAACGATGAGCACACGCATCATCCGATGCGCGGTCTACACGCGCAAGTCCAGCGAGGAAGGGCTTGAACAGGCGTTCAATTCACTCGACGCGCAGCGCGAAGCGGGGCTGGACTACATCAAGAGCCAGAAGCATCAGGGCTGGCTTGCGGTGAACGCTTCCTACGACGATGGCGGCTATTCCGGCGGATCAACGGAGCGGCCCGGATTGCAGCGACTGCTCACGGACATCGGCGCTGGCCGGATCGATGTCGTGCTGGTCTACAAGGTGGACCGCCTTTCACGCTCGCTGGCGGACTTCGCGCGGCTCATGCAGGTGTTCGACGAGCACCGCGTGTCGTTCGTCTCGGTCACGCAGCAGTTCAACACCACGACGTCCATGGGCCGCCTCACGCTGAACATGCTGCTCTCGTTCGCCCAGTTCGAACGCGAGGTCGCGGGCGAACGCATCCGCGACAAGATCGCCGCCACCAAACGCAAGGGCGTCTGGGTGTGCGGCCAGCCGCCGCTAGGTTATCGCCTCGCGCCCGATGGCACCGACCGTCGCATTCGAATCGTTGAAGCGGAGGCGAAGCTGGTCCGCCAGATCTTCACCGGCTACGCCGCCACGGGATCTCTGGTGAAGACCGTGACAGCGTTGAACGCCGCCGGGCATCGCACCAAGCGGTGGACAAGCGAGGGCGGCAACACGCGCGGCGGCAGGCCGCTCGATACCAACTACCTGTATCGCATCCTCACCAACCCGATCTATATCGGGAAGATCGCGCACACCCGCATGGTCGACGGCGAATCGCAGACGGATGTGTTTGATGGCATCCATGAGCCGATCATCGAACGGGCGACGTGGGACCGGGTGCAAAGCGTGATGGCCAACGCCGCTCGCGAAACCCAGCATCGGTGGACGCACACCCACCTTCTTAAGGGCAAGCTGCGGACCAGCGAGGACTACGCGATGAGCCCTGCCTCGGTGCAGCGCATCGTGCGGCGGGATGGCAAGCCGACGAAAGAGCGACGGCTCGTCCGCTACTACGTCAGCCAGAAGGCCATCAAACTCGGGTACGCGACCTGCCCCATCAAGACGATCAACGCCACCCGGCTGGACGAGCTCGTGCGAGCGCTGGTGTGCGACCACGCCGCAAACCAAGGGCGCGTCGACTTGGCGAGCCAACCGCCCGAACTTCGCGACCACTGGGTGCGCGAGCTTCTCTCGGGTGTCGTGCTTGCTCCCGACCGCATTCAGGTGACCGTGCGAGACGATCGGTTGGCAGCGTGCCGCGAAGCCACTGACGGAGTAAACGAACGCAAAGCCACCCCGCTCGCCCCAAGCTGCCCAATCACTCCCGAGGTCGAATCGGTTTCCGAAGGCACGCGACTGACGCTGCGGCTTCAGATCAAGCGGCTAGATGGAAAGCGACTGCTGCTCAGCGAGGGTGGCGAGGTGCTCTCGCCACTCGCGCAGGCCGCCACTTCGGAGCACGTCCGCTACGCCATTGGACGCGCCTTCGCATGGCACGACGAGCTCATCAGGACCGGTATGTCGATCCGCAAGTTGGCGGGCAAGGTCGGGCTGACGGACAGCCGTGTCGATCACATCCTGCTCCTCAACCGACTTTCGCCCTCGATTCTGAGGCTGGCGCTGCAAGGCAAGCTCCCGCCGCATATCGGGCTGAAGGACCTGACGCAGGCGGCGATGCGTTTGGACTGGGCCAAGCAGGCAACGCAACTGCAGATCGGCAAGACTTGACACGCCCGAATGCGCCGTTCGACGAGCCAGATGAATCGAAAGTACACTTCGCACAAGAATCGCCCGTGTCGGTCGGTCGGGCAGATGAGGTGCGTGCTTATGCGTCAACGCCGAAAGTCCTTGGTCTGCCAGCATGTGGAGCGGTTGTCCAGCGCAACACTTGAGACATACAGCGACATGTTCCGGAATATCGTCGGGCGGCGGCATGGCGTGTATGCGCTGTATCGCAAAGGCAAGCTCTACTACGTCGGCCTGGCGAGCAATCTGAGATCACGTCTGAACACCCACCTCAAGGACCGTCACAAGGGGCTTTGGGATCAGTTCAGCGTCTACCTGACCATCGACGACAGTCATCTTCGAGAGCTTGAATCGCTTGTCTTGCGCATTGCACAGCCAAAGGGCAACAAGCAGACTGGCAAGTTCGCACGCTCAGTCAACGTCATGAAAGAGATCCGTGCACGGGTGCGAGAACAACAGCGCAATGAACTCGACGCCCTTGGCATCCACCGCCGTCCGGTTCGAACGGCAGACGCTGGCGATGGGGGTAAAGCGCCGCCGCTGGCGAAGTACATTCGGCGGCCACTGCGCATCCGGGCCAGAAGCAAAGGCAAGGTGTTCCGAGGCACCGTGCGCCGCGATGGCCGTCTGAGGGTGAACAAGCAGGTCTTCGATTCCCCCAGCAGCGCGGGCAAGGCTTGCGTCGGCCGCAGCGTAAACGGGTGGGCGCTTTGGGAGTATGAGCACGCCCCGAATCTGTGGCTGCCGCTCAAAGAGCTGCGCCGCCGGTAAGGTTCACCGCCCCTGAGGCGGGCGGAATGGGCCAGAAAGCACAAAAGTCGAACTCCGCTTTTTGGCCCCAGAGACTTTCGGCTGGTATGCGGCCGCATATCGCGTCTCTGAACGCGTTCCGAGAGCCGCCTCGGGGTAAAAGCGAGCGATTCACGCGGCAGAACGCGACGAATCCAAAAACGAAAAGACTCACCAAAGGTGAGTCTCTCGTACAAGCGGAGAGGGAGGGATTCGAACCCTCGAAACGGTTGCCCGTTTACGCGATTTCCAGTCGCGTTCCTTCAGCCTCTCGGACACCTCTCCGGCTGAAATCAGGAGGCAAGCATATGCCGTCGCCGAGACGGTTTCCGCTCTTCGTCGCGTCCTCGCGGCGTTCCACCGCGAGGGTCTCGACCGGTGCGTGCATACCCACACGCGTGCAGACTCTTTGGTGGTCGCACGAACAATGCCGCCCACTTCACTGCTTCTCAAAACGATAATGCGATACGATCCACTGTCGCCCGCTATCGAGTCCCCACAGTTCCGCGCACGCGATGAAGAACACGCGCCAGCGGTTCAGCCACGCCGCAGCGTCGCGTGGTCCGTACGCATCTTCCAACACGGCCAGCGCATCCTCTCGTCGTGCGTCGAGATTCTCAAGCCAATGGTTCGCCGTGCGCTGATAGTGTGTGCCGTCGACACGCCAGTGTTCGGCGAGGCGAAGGTCTCGCTGGAAGTAGAGCAGCAGATCGTCCGAGGGCATGATGCCGCCGGTGAAGAAGTAGCGTCCGATCCAGTCGTTCTCCTGCTCAAAGTGGTACGCGACGCGTGCGTGGGTAAAGATGTGAACAAAGAGCATGCCGCCCGGCGCGAGCCATGATGCGATGCGGCGCATCAGCGTTTGATAGTTCTTCATGTGCTCAAACATCTCGACGCTCACAACGCGGTCGAAGTTGGATCGTCCGTTGTCGTTGACGCCAGCCGCAATGGGCCCTGGCGAGAACTCGCGAACGTCCGCCGTGACGACGTTTAAATTCGAAAGCCCACGCTCGCGAGCCCGCGCCATGATGAACTCACGCTGCGGCGCACTGTTGCTGATCGCCGTGATCTTTGCACATGGGTATCTCTCGGCCATCCACAGCGATAGCGAACCCCAGCCGCAGCCGAGCTCGAGAATGCGCTGCCCGTCGGCGATCTGTGCACGTTCGCACGTCAGCGCGAGCATCGCGGCCTCGGCCTCGCCGAGCGACACGCCTTCACGCGTATAAAGGCACCCGCTGTACTTCAGCTGCGGCCCAAGACACAGCCGAAAAAACGCCGGCGGCAGTTCGTAGTGCTGCTCGTTTGCAACGTCCGTGTGAATCGCAATCGGAGACTCTTGAAGTGAATGAATCAGCGACATCTTTCGCTGCTGCGTTGCGCCCGGGCCGCCCGCCTCCTCACGGCGAAGCCTTGCCCACAATCGACGCCGAATTGACCAGCGAACGACCGCATCCGGGAACCAGCCGCGATCGAGCCAAGACTCATACCAAGGCCTGCGGATGTCGCGAACGCGGGTGTGCGTCCGTTCTGCAAGCGTTGCGCCGAGCGGCGTCATCGAATCGTCGCGAGACGTGTTCGTCGCGGTCGTCATGGCGTTGATGCTCCATTCGCGCGAGACACAGCCCGCGGCGGCCAGGGCACGAACGCGCTGGTCCGCGTCTGATACGCCCGATAGGCCTCGCCGCGATTGCGAATCGACTGTGCCTCGGTCGGCGGGATACCGCTGACTTTCAGGATCATCACCAGCATCAGCAGTGGGGCGGTCCATGCGAGCAGACCAAACGGCGAGGCCGTCGCGATCAACGCGTACGCGCACCACATCAACCACTCGCCAAAGAAGTTCGGATGACGCGAGTATCGCCAGAGCCCGACATCGCACACGCCGCCACGACTTGCTGGGTCTCGCTTGAACAACCGCAACTGCCAATCCGCAACGCTCTCGATCATCCACCCTGTCAACCACAGGGAGCCGCCAGCAATGTCCAACACGCCAAGCCCTGAAGCAACATCGCGCGAGCCAAGCACAAACGGGGAGGTCAACGCGACGACAAGCAGGCCCTGCACGCCGTACACGAACAGAAACACCGGCTGCTCGCGCGGCTCGAACTTCCGCCGCAGTGCTGCATATCTCCCGTCTTCGCCGGCGTGCGCACGCATCCTGAGCAGGATGTGCATGCTTAACCGAACCCCCCACATCGCGGCGAGTCCCGCGAGGAGTGACCGCGTCCACACATCTCCGCTGGATGTGATTGCCGCGAACACCGCCGCCGCACCGATGCACAGTGCCCACGCCGCATCAACAGACGTCGCGTTGCGTGTGCGCGTCTGCACGCCCCAGAGGCACAGCATCACTACCGCGGCCCCTGACGCAATCCACGCGAACTGCTCCCACGCCGTCAGCGTCACGGCTCCTCCCATCGCCCAGCCTCAAAGCCGCGATACGCCAGCACCGTCGCGTCGGTCGGCGCGAGCGTCGCACGAGGCTTGGTCAGCAGCATCTGCACGTCACCGACGTGCCGTGCCCGGAACGCTCCCTCGCAGTACGCGAGGTAGTACTCCCACAATCGTACGAAACGATCGTCGAACCCAAGAGACTTCACCTTCGCGACGTTCTCAAAGAATCGCTCTCGCCATATCCTCAGCGTCATCGCATAGTCAGGAGCGAAGTCTTCGCAGTGCCAGAGACGCAGATCGGTGCTGCGCGTCGTCGCGCGGAGCATCGCCGCCACGCTCGGCAGGCACGAGCCGGGGAAGATGTACTTCTTCAGGAAGTCCACGCGCCTCGCCGCACGCTCGTAGAACTGATCGCGAATCACAATCGCCTGCAGCAACATCGCGCCGTCGGCCTGCAGCATCGACGAACAGACCCGGAAGTACGCATCAAGGTTCGCCGAGCCCACCGCCTCGATCATCTCAATCGACACGACGCGATCAAACGTCCTGCTGAGACTGGGCAAGTCGCGATAATCCATCTTCAGCAGTGTGATCCGATCCGCGAGACCCGCACGCTCGATGCGACGCTTCACCATCGCATGCTGCTCATCGGAAATCGTCGTGGTCGTGACGCGACAGCCGTAGTGTCGCGCCGCGTGGATCGCGAACGCACCCCACCCTGTGCCGATCTCCAGCAACTCGTGCTCCTCGCGAAGCTCGAGTTTGCGGCACGCGCGGTCGATCTTCTCGACCTGGGCCTCTTCGAGCGACTCCGCCGATGGCGTCGCGCCGGGGCGGAACACGCCGCATGAATACGACATACTCGGGTCGAGAAACAACCCGAAGAACTCGTTCGAAAGGTCGTAGTGTGCGACGATGTTCCGCCGACTGCCGCGCCGGGTGTTCCGGGAACACCAGTAGCGGGCCCGATCCAGCGGCTCGAGCACTCGGCTCATCGTCGAATCGAGCGACGTGAGCGCCGCGTAGTTCACCGTGAGAACATGAATGAGACCCGCGAGGTCGTCACACGTCCAGAGTCCGTCGAGATACGCCTCGGCGAGCCCCACCCCGCCGCCAAAGCACGCCGACGTGAAGAACCGCGGGCTTCGGACTTCAACGCGAACATGCGGCAGACTCGCGTCCGCGCGATTGCCGCCCGATGCCACAACGTCTTCATGCTCGACGATCTCGACGAATCCATGGCGCAACTTCGCGACCGCCGTCGCGATCAGCGTTCGTCCCGCACGTTGCAACACTCCGTCGAACACCCCCGACCGCACTGCGGAGGGCAGCGCGTCGCTTCGCAACACAATCGAACTCATGATCCACCTCCAACCGTCGCGGGGCCAGGATGCGGCTGGATCGGGACGCGCTTGAGCCACAATCGCAACGCCTCAAAGTGAATTCGGGCAACGACGCGCGTGGTCATCAGCGGAAAACGCCAGAGCATGCGCCGCATGTTCGCGGGGGTTGCCGCCACCCGCGTCAGCCGCAGCGTGGCATCAAAGACCTTCGTGCCGTTCTCCTCCGCAAGGTCCATGTGGACCCCCAGATGCCCGCCCGCTTCCCGCGGCGGTTCACCAAACGCCCAGTCGTACGCAAGCCCCATGGGCATGAACGGCGAGACGTGAAACACCTTCTTGAACTCGAAGCGATGACTCTTCGCGTCGCTGGTCTCGCGGTCGTTCACCACCGGGAGCACATACGCGTGGCGTTCCTTCCACGGCGTATTCGTGATCTCCGCGACGATCGTCTCGACCCGTGTGTCCGCCGCGTCGAAGCAGTAGTAGAAACTCACCGGATTGAAACTGTGGCCCAGGTACCTCAGACTCGTAAGCAATCGAATCGGCCCGCGCGGCGTGCGCCCCGACGTTGCCGCCACACGCGATCGCACCGCGTCATCGAGCGGCCCATCCGTCGCACCGTTCACGTCCGCGATGTAGTCACTGCGGCAATACCTCGCGATCGCGGGTTGTTCGCTTGACCACAGAAAGCCGCGCCGAAACGGTTCGAAGACAGCGCTGATCTCAGAAAGGTCGAGATACATCATGAACAGCGGCATCGTGAACTCGTGCCGCGCCGGGGACATGCGGCGATGCCGCACCCATCCTTCAAAGATCGCGGAGTGCGGCGTCATGCCAGCGCCTCGGCTCGCGGCGAACGCTCGTCGACCGACATTGAGGGCACGCGGCGCGAGGGTTCACGCGGTCCGTCGATCGCTCCGTCGAGCCCACACCCCAGCGTCTCGCCGACGCAAAGCGAGCTGACCACGCCATCCTCATGGAAGCCGTTGCCCCAGTAGGCTCCGCAAAAATGCGTCCGCCCAAATCCGCTCGCGGGATTGCCGCTGATCTCCGCGTGCCGCGACTGCGCCGTAAACGACTCCGGCGTGTACGCGGGATGCGCGTAGTCCATGCGTGCGATCACGCGGCGCGGGTCAACCCTCGGCGTCTGATTCAGAGTCACGCACAGCGGTTCGCGTGTCTCAAACCCTTGCAGCATGTTCATGTTGTATGTGACGAGCACGCGATCGGTTGTCTCACGCGGCACGGTCGCGTTCCACGCCGCCCACGCCGCTCGCCGAGTCGGGAGCAGCGATGCATCGCGATGCAGCACCACATCGTTGCACTGATACTTCATCGCTCCAAGCACGTCGCGTTCGATCGGTGAAGCATCCGCGAGCAACGACAGGGCTTCATCACTGTGGCAGGCGAGCACCACATGATCTGCCGTCAGTTCATGCTGCTCGGTGCGGATGTGTACGCCCGCCGCCCTGCGCGTGATCGAACGGCACGCCTCACCCGACAACACACGCACGCCTCGCGCATCCAGCACGCTCCGCAGCACGCGGACATAGGTGTGCGACCCGCCGACGACTGTCCGCCACGTCGGGCGCTTCGACAGGTCGAGCATGCCGTGGTTGTGGAAGAAACGCAGGAAGAATCGTGCGGGGATGCGTTCCGCGTCCTCTTGCGACGCCGACCAGATCGCCGCACCCATCGGTACCAGATATCGCTCAATGAACACACGCGAGTAGCCGCGAGAACGAAGCAGTTCACCAATGCCAACGCCCGCGTGGAGTGTCGGCGCGATCTCGTCCGCGAGCAACGCTGATTCTCGCCCAAGCCGCATGATGTCACGCAGCATGCGATGGAACGACGGTCGCAACAAATTCCTGCGCTGCGCAAACACGCCCGCGAAACCCATTCCGCCATACTCGACGCCGCTCGATTCGTGTTTCACACTGAACGACATCGTTGTCGGTCGCGACGCGACCCCCAGTCGCTCGAGCAGGCGGCAGAAGTGTGGGTAGTTTCGCTCGTTGAACACGATAAACCCCGTGTCCACGCTCAGCGTCTGTCCTTCATGCGGCACGCGATGTGTGTGCGTATGCCCGCCCAGTCGCGGCTGGGCCTCGATAAGCGTCACTTGGTGCGTGTGCGAAAGAACATACGCGCTCACCAGCCCGCTCACGCCCGCGCCGACCACCGCGATGTTCATGCACCACCGCCGTCGCTACGAATGCCAGACGCCTCTTTCGCGGTCGGCCGCGTCAGTCCCGGCCATGGTCGAGTTGGAAGAGCCGATTCGCCCATCCGCACACGCGTCGCCGCCGCGGCGGCATATACACGCTTGGGCACTGGGCGCAGATCCCACACCAGCCCGATCCAAGACATCGCCTTTAGGACGTAAAAAGTGATATCGATCTCCCACCAGTAGAAGCCCTGCCGCGCCGTGCCCGGGTAGTAGTGATGGTTGTTGTGCCAGCCTTCACCCAGCGTCAACAGCGAGAGCAAGAGACTGTTGCGACTGTCATCGCTGGTCGCGAAGCGTCGATTACCGAGCGTGTGCGCCAGCGAGTTGATGGTGAACGTGCCGTGATAGAGCGCGACCGTCGACACGCCAAAGCCCCACACCAGCATCGACACGCCGCTGGTGTTCAGCGTTGGATCGATGCGAAGCAGCACTTCACCCATCCCATACATCAACGCGGCCAAAACCAGCGGCCCGATCACATGCAGCCGCTCCAGCCAACGCAACTCCGGGTACTTCGCCCAGTCGGGCACGACCGACCAGTCCGTGCCAAGCCCACGCTCCGTCAAAAACCATCCCGAGTGACTGTGCAAAAGCCCATGCTGGTGCGGCGAGTGAATGTCCGGTGGTCCATCCGAGTGGCGATGGTGCTCGCGATGATGAGCGGCCCACCACACGGGGCCGCGCTGCGCGCACGTCGTGCCCGCAAACGCGAACAGAAACTGCGTCACGCGATGCGTCCGGAACGTGCGATGCGAGAAATAGCGGTGATAGAACGCCGTGATGACAAACATCCGCCCAAAGAACAGGGCCACGGCGACCACAAACCCCGTCCAGGAAAAACCAACCAAGATCACGCCGCACGCGATCGCGTGGATCGTCAGGAACGGCACATAACGCAGGACACGACGAAAATCCATCAGTACTCCGAGCCTCAGCGCCGACCGCCGAATCCAAGCCATGCGACGGCATGGTGACAGCGTACCGCCGACTTCGCGTGTGGTGCGGAGTTGGATTCCCTGTCGCTTGATCTTGCAAGAGCGAGCTTTATCGCCCGCCTGCGCTCGCGTACAACTCCGCTGCCTTCGACCAGTTCACCACGTTCCACCACGCGGCCACATAGTCCGGGCGACGGTTCTGATACTTGAGGTAGTACGCGTGTTCCCACACATCGAGCCCCAGGATCGGCGTGCCTTCACAGCCCGCGATCGCCTTGCCCATCAGCGGATTGTCCTGGTTTGCCGTGGAGCAGATTTCGAGTTTGCCGTTGTTGAGCACGAGCCACGCCCAGCCCGAGCCGAAACGACCGGCGGCCGCCGCCGCAAACTTCTCCTTGAACGCGTCCAACGAACCAAACGCCGCGTTGATCGCCGCACCGAGCGCACCGCTCGGCACCCCGCCACCCGCGGGGGCCATGAGTGACCAAAACATCGCGTGGTTGACATGTCCGCCGACGTTGTTGCGGACCGGGCCTCGCTTGTCCTCAGGCAAAGCCCCCAGGTGCTTGATCACCTCGCTCGCATCTTTTTCCGCCCACGCCGTGCCTTCAAGTGCCTTATTGCCGTTCGTCACATAGGCGTTGTGGTGCTTGCCATGGTGAATGCCCATGGTTGTCGCATCTACATGCGGTTCAAGGGCTTCGGGTGGATAGGGCAGGGGGGGCAAGGTGAGGGGCATGGGCAACTCCGTTCGGAATGGTTTCGGATCGTGAATGGATTCGTCGTGTTTGCTTCTGGCTGATGCTGCTCCGAGAACAACCCCAGCAAAAACCCTTGCGTCAAGTCTGCGCATCGCAGATTCTTGTGGAAAACTTCTCCGGCCCCTTGGCGGCGGCACAATTTTCGGTTACCTTGGTGCCGCGTCCAAGGAAGGACGGCCGAGAGCAGGCTATCCGGGCCTCTTCCCAGCGTCAACCAGCGGAGCAGTGGATACCAAACGCCACTTTGCCCGCTGAATCGCGTTTTGGAAAGAGTCTGGGTCGAAGTTGTGAGTTTGGTCGTCTCTTTTCGGCGTGGGGCTGGCAAATTTCGAAACAATCCCGCCTCCAGCGGCGTACTACAGTGGGCGAGTACGTCCCCGGATGCGGTTGGCGTTGGAACCTCACCTTGGCCGGCTTTGGACCGCCCCTGCGGCGATTGTCCCCGGCAGCACGCGGTCTTGGTTCCAGTGTCTGACGTGCCGCACCCCGCGATCCGTTCGCGAAGGTGTGTTTCTCGTGTCGCCCACCGTGGGAGGATTCCTGCGGCGGTTGGGGCAGTCTCGTCGCGATCGGCTGCCGGGTGGGCAGGACCGATCGCAAAACTCGGCGGCGGCGGGCACGAACAACTCCGCCGATGCCGACGTTGAATCTCCGTCGGGCAATGGGCCCACGGCAGGGTGGCTGAAATCGTCCCGGAGTCGCCGGGTAATCGGAAATCCATGCGGTTCAGCGGCATCGAAAGTCAGGCATTGAGCGAACCCACGAACGCCCTTGAACGCGTCGGGGTTTGAAGGACAGAACCATGCGTCAGATTCCCGGAAAACGAACCGTCGGTCCCTTGGAGCAGATGCGCCGTCGTCATCGCGTCGGTGTGTCGGCTGCCCCTGAAGCCATCGGCCTGAAGCCCTCGGCCAAAGCCCCGACGAAGGTCAGCACCAAGAAGCGGCTCTCCTCCGAGGATGAGCGGCTTTTGAATCAAATCCTCTCCAGCGAGCAGGATTTCATCGACAGCCCTGCCTTTTACGAAGAGGGTGCTGAGAAGAAGATCTACGAAGAAGTCGAGCAGCCTCCCAAGCCGGACACCACCTGGTACCACCCGGTGATGGACGACATCTCCAGTGCTCGCAATCGCACGGTGAAGAGCGCCCAGCAGGTGATCCTCACCGGCGCGCAGGAGAAGATACTCTTCCACCAGTTCAACTACGCGCGGTATCGGGTGTGGAAACTCCAGCAGGATGTGTGGGCGAGCCCGACGCGTCTGCCCACGCCGGATCAGGCCGACGAGACGTTGCGTTGGCACCGGCGCGCCGATCGCATCCGCGAGCAGATCGCGGAGACGAACCTCGCGCTTGTGCTGGCGATGGCCAAGCGCACCCGCATGAGCGAGGTGGACTTCGCCGATCTGGTCAGCGAGGGCAACATGGCGCTGCTGCGCGCGGTGGACAAGTTCGACGCGGGTCGCGGCTACAAGTTCAGCACCTACGCCTGCCGCGCCATCCTCAAGGCGTTCAGCCGTCAGGGGATGAAGCTGAGCAAGTATCGCCAACGTTTCCCCACGGACTTTGATCCCAAACTCGAGCGTTCGAACTTCCTCGAGACCAAGCGTTCGACCTTTGAGAAGGACGCCGCTGAGGAAGTGAAGCGGATCGTGCTGGACAACCGTGCCGATCTGACCGAAGTCGAGCGCACCGTGATCGGGCATCGCTTCAATCTGGAGGGCAAGAACGACGACAAACCGATGACGCTTGAGCAAGTCGGCCAGATCATCGGTGTGACGAAGGAACGCGTTCGACAGATCCAGAACAAGGCGATGGAGAAGATCAAGGAGAAGCTTGAGGCTGACTTCCTCGGCGTCAAGAAGGACGAGGTCACGGGCGAAGTGCTTGGCCCCGATGGCCAGCCGCTGCCAGCGTCGGCGATGCCGGCGATGGGCCACGACGGCATCATCGTCAACATCCCGACCAAGGCGGGCTCGGCCAACCTCGGGAACACGCCGCTGATGTTGAACTGATCATCGCGGCGACTGGCGATCGGCGGGATTCTTCATCTGTATGCAAACAAGTCACTGCGAGCAAGGCCCCGGAGCGATCCGGGGCCTTTTCACTCCTGGGGTTGGTGATTAGCCGATTGTGTAGTGCCGAATGCTGGAGAGTTTGCGAGAGAGTTCGGCGCGGAAGTCGGGGTGCGCGATGGAGATGAGGGCCTCGCCGCGCTGGCGAAGCGTCAGGCCCGTGAGGTCGACGGCGCCGTACTCAGTGACGACGTAGTGGACATGGCCGCGCGTGGTGACGACGCCCGCGCCTGGGGTGAGCTCGGCGGTGATGCGGCTGATCTTGCCGCCGGCGGCGGTGGAGGGGAGCGCGATGATGGGAATGCCGCCGCGGCTGAGGGCAGCACCGCGGATGAAGTCCATCTGGCCGCCTATACCGGAGTAGATGCGGTGTCCGATGGAGTCCGCGCAGACCTGCCCGGTGAGATCGACTTCAAGCGCCGAGTTGATCGCGACGACGCGTGGGTTCTGGCGAATGACGGCGGTGTCGTTGGTGTGGTCACAGGGGTGGAACTCAACGAGCCGGTTGTCGTGCACGAAATCGAAGACTCGCTTCGAGCCGGCGACGAAACTTGTCACGATTCGGCCGGGATAGACCTTTTTGTGGCGATTGGTCACCGCTCCGGCCTCGACGAGTTTGACGAGTTGGTCGCTGAACATCTCGGTGTGGATGCCCAGATCGCGCTTGCCGGTCATGTTGGCAAGAGCGGCGTCGGGAATCGCGCCGATGCCCATCTGCAGCGTTGAGCCGTCGTGCACCAGCGCCGCGACGTGAGCGCCGATCCTGCTCTCGATCTCGTTGGGCTCGACGGGCGCGTGACCAGCGAGCGGGCGATCGGTGTGCCACGCCGTGGTGAGCGCGGAGTACGCGACGGCACTGTCGCCGTGCGTCATTGGCATCTGGCTATTGACTTCGGCGATGACGTACTTGGCGGTGTCGACGGCGGCGCGGGCGGCATCGACGCTTGTGCCGAGTGTGCAAAGGCCATGACGATCGGGCGGGGAGAGTTGGACGATTGCGGCGTCGAGTTTGATCTTGCCGCTCTTGAAGAGGGTGGGAATGTCGGAGAGGAAGACGGGGACGAAGTCCGCGCGTCCTTCCATGACCGCGACGCGGGTCGCTGGGCCGACGAAGAAGGACACCGAGCGAAGATGCCCGGCGGCTTCGGGCGAGACAAAAGCCGAGGAACCGTCAATGTGAAGGTGGTAGAGCCGGACGTTTTCGAGGTCCTTGCGGAGGGCGAGGGCGTCGAGCAACGCCGACGGCGTCGCCGCCGCTCCGTGGACAAACACATTCATCCCGCTCCGGATGACACTGACGGCTTCCTCGGCAGATTTGACGACGGTGGGCATGAACAACTCTCCGGAAGGTGTGGCTCGGGAACAACCCAGAAACCACAAAAGTGTAGGCAAATCAATGGAGTTGTCTATCCGATTGTCGTCTGGATGCCTAGACTTTCGTGCCGCAGGACGCGGTGGCGTCGGCGGCTCTTCTGGAGGCCCGCGATGTCCGCCTCACCCCTTCCGCGCGAACTGGATTTGGTCGAGATGTTCCCCCCAGCGGGAATGGACTCGTGGCGAACCCTTGCACAGAAAGACGTAGGGGATGTCCCGCTGGAGAAGCGGTTGACGGCGCGGCTCTATGAAGGGATTGATGTCAAGCCGCTGTACGCCCGCGATGATTCGTCGAGTGCAATGAGCAATGCCGCGGGGTACAGCGGCGTGTTCCCGTATGTTCGCAGCGCAACGCCGCTGGGGAACGCACTGGGCGGGTGGGACATTCGTCAGGAGCACGCGCACCCGGATCCGATCGCGATCAACAGGCTTATTCTCGACGACCTGGAGCATGGCGTGACGTCAGTGCTGCTGCGTTTTGATGCCGCCGGGCGCGAAGGGATGGACGCGGATGATCCACGAGCCGAGCCGCTGGTGGGCGTTGATGGTTGTTCTATTTCTGCCGTCGCGGACTTGGCGGCAGCGTTCAAGGGCGTGCATCTCAACATGATTCATGTGTCGCTGGAAGCGGGCGGAGCGTTTGTGCCGGCTGCTGCGATCATGAGCGGCGTGTGGGCCACGAGCGGCGTGTCCGCGTCGGAGGCTCGCGGTGCGTTCAACGCCGATCCGTTGGCGGCACTGGCGCGAGACGGGCATCTTGCGGGTGGGTTTGATGCTTCGCTCGCGGCGATGAGCGACTTGGCTGCGTGGACGCGCGCGACCTACCCGCGCGTGACGAGCGTGCGCGTCGGCACCGCTGCGTATCACCACGCTGGCGCGACGGCGACGCAGGACTTGGCATTCTCAATGGCGACGGGGCTTGAGTATCTCCGGGCGATGACGCGTGCAGGGATGAGCGTTGACGCCGCAGCGGAACAAGTGCTTTTCTCGTACGCGGTGGGCAGTGCGTTCTTTCTGGCGATTGCCAAACTGCGTGCGGCGCGGCGGCTGTGGGCGCGGGTGGTGCGGGCTGCGGGCGGCGGCGAGGAAGCAGCGAAGATGCGAATGCATGTACGTCCGAGTCGGCGCATCATGGCGACGCGCGATCCGTGGGTGAACATCCTGCGCAACACTGCGTGTGTGTTCGCGGCCGGTGTCGCCGGCGCGGACGCGATCGGGAGCATGCCGTTTGATGCGACACTGGGGGAGCCAAGTCCGCGGGCGCGGCGGCTGGCACGCAACACACAACTGATCCTGCAGGAAGAGTGCCAGTTACATCGTGTGTGCGATCCGGCGGGCGGATCATGGTATCTGGATGCGCTGACCGAGAGGCTCGCGCGGAAGGCGTGGGAGATCGTGCAGCAGATCGAGGGGCGCGGTGGGATGACTGCGTGCCTGCGTGACGGCTGGGTGAAAGATCAGATTGACAAGGCCGCCGAGCCGCGGATGAAGAACCTGTCGACGCGTCGAGACGCAGTGCTCGGGGTGAGCGAGTTTGCGACGATGGCAGAGCAGGCACCGGTCTCGACGCCGATCGACTTGACGCCGATTCGACGCGATGCGAAGCAACGGCTCGTGGCGCGGCGCTCGACGGCGAAGGCGCTTGGGAAGTCGCAAGGGTCGTTCAGTGCGTGGGCGGCGGATGCCGCGACACATGGCGCGACGATCGCGGAGATTTGGAGTGCGATGTCGCACGGCGAAGCGACGTTCATTGGCTCGCCGCTCTCGCTGCACACGTTCGGCGAAGCGTTTGAGCGGTTGCGCGACGCGAGCGATGCGTATCTCGAAGAGTGCGGAAGAAGGCCTCGGGTGTTCATCGCGAGCATCGGACCGGCCTCGAAACATCTGGCCCGAACCAACTTCGCCAAGAACTTCTTTGAGGCGGGCGGCTTTGAAGTGTTCGCGGGAGACGGATGCCCGACGGCGGAGGCTGCGGCGGCAAGTCTGCGAGAAAGCGGTTGCCACATCGGCGTGATCGCGTCCGACGACGAGACGTACAAGAGCGTCGTGCCGACGCTCGCGCCAGCGCTGCACGCGGCCGGCGCAAGGACGGTGGTTCTGGCGGGCAACCCTGGAGTGAATGAGAAGGCGTATCGCGACGCGGGAGTCGATCGCTTTATCTTCATCAAGTGCGATGTGGTGCGGACGCTCTCGGAACTTCTTGCTGAGGAAGGGGTGACGCTGTGACCACGAACAACACGATTCCGAACTTCGCGTCAGTGTCACTCGACGAGCCGACCGCAAAGACCAACGCGAAAGCGTGGCGAGAGATGGTGGAACGGCACGCGCGCCATCCGTTGTCGGAAACTGCTTGGCGGACGGCGGAACAGATCGATGTGAGCCCGGAGTATCACGCCGAGGACTTGGAGGGCGTGCGGCATTTGGACTCGTTGCCCGGGCTTGCGCCGTTTGTCCGCGGGCCGTACGCGACGATGTACACGATGAAGCCGTGGACGGTGCGGCAGTATGCGGGCTTCAGCACCGCTGAGGCGAGCAACGCGTTTTATCGCGCGAATCTGGCGGCGGGCCAGAAGGGCCTCAGTGTCGCGTTCGATCTGGCAACCCATCGCGGCTACGACAGCGATCATCCGCGTGTTGCGGGTGATGTCGGAATGGCGGGCGTCGCGATCGACAGCGTGCTGGACATGCAGGCGCTCTTCGACGGCATACCGCTGGATCAGATCAGCGTGTCAATGACGATGAACGGCGCGGTGCTGCCAGTCTTGGCGATGTACATCGTGGCGGCGGAGCGGCAAGGTGTGAAGCCCGAGCAGTTGTCGGGAACGATTCAGAACGACATCCTCAAAGAGTTCATGGTGCGGAACACGTACATCTATCCGCCGATGCCGAGCATGAGGATGATCGGCGACGTGTTCGACTACTGCGCGTCGCGCATGCCGCGTTTCAACTCGATCTCGATCAGCGGCTATCACATGCAGGAAGCCGGCGCGACGGCGGACCTGGAACTCGCGTACACGCTCGCCGATGGGCTGGAGTATCTGCGTACGGGCGTCGCACGCGGGCTTGATGTCGACGCGTTCGCGCCGCGGCTGAGTTTCTTCTGGGCGATCGGCAGCAACTTCTTCATGGAGGTTGCGAAGCTGCGTGCGGCCCGCCTGCTTTGGTCGATCATCGTGCGATCGTTCAGCCCCAAGAGCGCCAAGAGCATGTCTCTGCGGACGCACAGCCAGACCAGCGGCTGGAGTCTGACCGCCCAAGATGTGTACAACAACGTGGTGCGGACGTGCGTCGAAGCGATGGCCGCCACGCAGGGGCACACACAGAGCCTGCACACGAACGCTCTGGACGAGGCGCTCGCGTTGCCGACGGAGTTCTCGGCACGGATCGCACGCAACACGCAGTTGTTCCTGCAGATGGAGACGGACACCTGTCGCGTGATTGATCCATGGGGCGGGTCGTACTACGTCGAACGCCTGACACACGAACTCGCGAAGCGGGCGTGGAAGCACATCATCGAGGTCGAGGACCTGGGCGGGATGGCGAAGGCCATCGAGGCGGGAATCCCGAAACTGCGCATCGAAGAGGCCGCGGCACGCACCCAGGCGCGTATCGACAGCGGCAGGCAGACGGTTGTCGGCGTCAACAAGTTCCGTCCGGAGCGTGACGAACCGGTCGATGTGCTGAAGATCGACAACACCGCCGTGCGCGAGGCGCAGATCGCGCGGCTGAAGCAGTTGCGTTCGACACGGGATTCGGCGGCGGTGGAGAGAGCCCTCTCCGCGCTGACCGATGCCGCAAGGGCGGGCAACGGAAACTTGCTGGAGTTGTCGATCGACGCAGCCCGCGCGATGGCAACGGTGGGGGAGATTTCGATGGCACTGGAGAAAGCGTTTGGGCGACATGAGGCTATCGTGCGATCGGCGCGCGGCGTGTACGCGAGCGACTCGGGCAAAGCGGCTGCACACGGCGGAGTGATCGCGGCAATCAGGGCGCGGACCGAGTCGTTCGCGGTGCAAGAAGGGCGCAGACCGCGGATTCTGGTCGCGAAGATGGGGCAGGACGGGCACGATCGCGGGCAGAAGGTGATCGCCAGCGCGTACGCCGATCTGGGTTTTGATGTGGACATCGGGCCGTTGTTCCAAACGCCGGAGGAGACGGCGCGTCAGGCGATTGAGAACGACGTGCATGTCGTCGGCGTCTCGTCGCTGGCGGCGGGGCACCTGACACTGGTGCCAGAGTTGCGGCGAAGGCTTGATGACGCCGCTCGGCCGGACATCCTCGTGGTGGTGGGCGGCGTGATCCCGCCTCAGGACTATCAGGCGTTGTATGACGCAGGCGTGACGGCGATCTTCGGTCCCGGCACGGTCGTGACCGATGCGGCGACGCGGGTCATGGATGCGATCGAGGCGAACCTTGGCGCGGGTGAGATCATCGAGCCCAAGAGCGAGGGCTCGATCGCGACGGATGATCGGAGCACGCCTTAGGCTGTCGGTGCCGTGAACCATACACCTGCGAATCGTGGCGAGGAAGGATCGGGTGGTCGTGCCGCTGAGAGTGCGGCGACGACGCCGTTCGTTGCAGTCGCGGGCGAGGTGCCTGAACCGCCGCCGCTGCGGCGTGGCGCCGCGAAGTCTTTGTCGCTTGATGAACTCTTCGAGGGCGTGCGATGCGGCGACCGCACGGTACTCGGCCGCGCACTCTCGTTGATCGAATCGTCAGAATCGTCGCGGCAGCAACTGGGGCGGCAACTCCTCGGTCGACTCGTGCCGCACATGGGTGGTGCGATCCGCGTCGGCATTAGTGGCGTTCCGGGTGCGGGAAAGTCGACATTCATCGAGCGACTTGGGCTGATGTTGGTTGAAGGTGGGCGTCGAGTGGCGGTGTTGGCGGTTGATCCGTCGAGCAGCGTGTCCGGCGGTTCGATTCTTGGCGATCGCACGCGGATGGTGAAACTGAGCGCGGACCCGCGGGCGTTTATCAGGCCATCGCCGAGCGGCGGCGCGCTGGGCGGCGTAGCGAACAAGACGCGCGAGTCGATCCTTGTCTGTGAGGCCGCGGGCTTTGATGTGGTGCTGGTTGAGACCGTGGGAGTCGGGCAGTCGGAGACAACGGTCGCGCAGATGACGGATGTGTTTGTCGCGCTCGCGATCCCCGGCGCGGGCGACGACCTGCAAGGAATCAAGCGAGGGATTCTTGAACTGGTCGATGTCCTCCTCGTCAACAAGGCGGATGGCGAAAACGAGCGAAAGGCGGCGTTTGCGGCGCGTGAGTATGAGAGCGCGATCCGCCTTGCTCGCGGGGGGGCGTCGGAGGTGTCGGTGCTCGCGTGCAGTGCGCTGAGCGGTGCTGGAATTGAAGAGGCATGGGGCGCAATCGCGCGTCACCATGGTTCGCTTTCTGCGGGCGCGGCGTTGGTCGAGAAACGCCGCGGGCAGGAGTTGCTATGGCTACGCACGCTGGTGGACGAGCGGCTGCGTCGGTTGTTGCATGACACGCCAGCGGCGTCGGCGGCATGGCAAGAGGCCGAAGCGCGGGTGCGAAGGGGCGTGTGTCACCCTGCGGCGGCGGCGGATGAGGTCATGGCGGCCTTGGCGACGGTGTTTGGTGGTGGTCGCACTGACGGTGGAAGAAATGATGCTGAAAAAGCATCGACAAAGTGATAAGACGATCGCATTGTCGCCTAGAATGTGGCGTAGGTTGCCTGTCCGCGACGGCGTTCGGGTCTCGCCTCGTTTGGAGGCGTCTCGCTTGACCGGCGCCAGAGGGGCGGGAACCATGCGAGGAGTGACGCATGGACGCCATCAAACGATCAGAGACCATGCCCGGAAGCCGCGGAGGCGATGGTGCTCAGGGGTTGCTTGAAGCCCGAGGCGTCAATCACATCGGGATCGCCGTGCGAAGCCTGGCGGAGCAGCGTCCGTTCTATGAGGGCGTATTGGGGGCGCGGTTCGAGGGCGTCGAAGAAGTCGCGGATCAGAAAGTCCGCGTTGCGTTCTATGCCTTGGGTGATGCGGGCTCGCCCGTGCGGCTGGAACTGCTTGAGCCGACGGCACCCGATTCGACGATCGCGCTGTTCATCGAGAAGCGCGGCGAGGGGTTGCACCACGTCGCGTACACCGTCGACAACATCGAGGCGCGGCTCGCGCAACTCAAGAGTCGCGATGTGCGACTGATCGATCAAGCGCCGCGGGCGGGGGCGCACGGGACCAAGATCGCGTTTCTGCATCCCAAGGCGTCGATGGGCGTTCTGACGGAACTGTGCCAACCGGGTCATTGATCCGCGCGGTCCGCGACCTGTCCATTCGCAACTCCTCAGTTGATTGCTTGACTCTCCGGGAGACACTCAGATGACCACCACGACTCCAACGACCACAACTGCGAGCACGACAACTCCGGCAGCCGCGCCGGCGAACAAGCCGGGGTTGCCATCCAATGGGCCAGCCAAGGGACCGGCGACGGTGCAGATGGTCGACCGTCTTGCGGAGTTGACAAAGAAGCGAGAGGCGTTGGCACTGGGCGGAGGCGTGGAGCGCATCGCCAAGCATCATGCCGCGGGCAATCTGACGGCCCGCGAGCGACTCGACGCGCTGCTGGATGCCGGCTCGTTCCAGGAGCGATTCGGATTCGCGAAGCATCGTTGCACATACTTTGGCATGGAAGGCAAGGACATGCCGGGCGACGGCGTCGTGACCGGTGCCGGCGCGATCGACGGGCGATTGGTACACGTCGCGAGTCAGGACTTCACGGTCGGAGGCGGCGCGCTCGGCGAGGTCCACGGCGACAAGATCGTCGAAATGATGAAGGGCAGCCTGCGTACCGGCACGCCGTTCATCTTTGTGAACGATTCTGGCGGGGCACGCATTCAGGAAGGCATTGACTCGCTGAGCGCGTACGGGCGGGTGTTCTATCACAACACGCTGCTCTCGGGCGTGGTGCCGCAGATTTCGTTGATCTGCGGGCCGTGCGCGGGCGGAGCGGCGTACAGCCCGGCGCTCACGGATTTTGTGATTCAGACGCGGCGGGCGCAGATGTTCATCACGGGCCCGAACGTGATCAAGCAAGTCACGCGAGAGGACGTCACGGCGGAGCAGCTTGGCGGTGCCGAGGCCCACATGCACTATTCGGGGAACATCCACTTCATTGCCGACGATGACAAGCACGCGGCCCAGATCGCGCGAAAGTTGATGTCGTTCCTGCCGAGCAACAACACCGAGGATCCGCCGCGGGTGCCCCACGATCACCATGTGGTTCGGGATGACTCGCTCAACGCGCTTTTGCCGGCGGATCCGCGACGGTCCTACGACATGCACGAGGTGATCAAACGGATCGTCGACGATGCGGACTTCCTTGATGTGCAGGCGGCATTCGCGCCGAGCATCATCATCGGGTTCGGACGGGTGCTGGGGCGAAGCGTGGGCATTGTCGCGAACAACCCGGCGGCCAAGGCGGGCGCGCTGGACATCGATTCTTCGGACAAGGCGTCGCGATTCATTCGTTTCTGCAACGCGTTCAACATTCCGATTCTGACACTGGTCGACACGCCGGGCTACTTCCCAGGTGTGCAGCAGGAGTATGGCGGGATCATCCGCCACGGCGCGAAACTGCTCTTCTCGTACTCCGCAGCGACGGTGCCCAAGATCACGATCATCGTGCGCAAGGCCTATGGCGGTGCGTACGTCGCGATGGCATCTAAGGACCTGGGCGCGGACGCGGTCGCGGCCTGGCCCACCGCGGAGATCGCGGTGATGGGTGCGGAGGCCGCCGCGGAAGTGATCTTCAAGCGAGAGATTGCCGAGGCCGCGGACAAATCGGCGAAGCGGGCGGAACTTGTCGCACTCTATCGCGAGACGTTCAGCAATCCGTATGTGGCCGCGGGGCGACGGATGGTGGACGACGTGATCGAGCCGGCGGAGACGCGGCGGTTTGTGGCGTTTTCACTCGAGGCACTGCGAAACAAGCGCGAAGTGCGCCCGGACAAGAAGCACGGGCTGATTCCGCTGTGATTCGTTGTAGACGAAACCTCCCAAGGACGGCGTGGCCTCGGCGGTTCCTGCTGAGGCCCGCCGTGACTGATCTTCGCGACGGAGAAGTGTGATGAGCGCGAACCAAACGCACGCGATTTCGGCGATTCCGCCGCACCATCTGGCGGTGATCGCCGCGATGGTGGTGGCGGTGGCGGGGCCGGGGGCGAAGATCGCGTCGATTGCGGAGGTGGCGAGCGGAACGCTCCGCGGCGGCACAGCGAGGACGCCGGTGCGGCGGAATCCGAGGCGATCAACGGGTCGGCGTCGTTGAGCGATGCGAACCCGCGAGGAGCGAGCCATGAACCTGCGAATCACGGTGGAAGGCAAAACGTACGACGTCAAGGTGACGGTGATGGAGCACGCGCCAACGCCGCGCGGCCCGGTTCGGGGGCCCGTGAGCGGGCTGGGCGCGTCGTCGATCGCGCCGCCAGCGGCACTTGTCGCGGCGGAAGAGGCAAGGCTGAAGGCGAAGGCTGATTCGACGGCTGCGGCGAAGCCGGGCAAAGCGACAAAGATTTCGTCGGAGATCGCGTCGACGAGAGTCGATGCCAAGCCCGAACCGTGGCCCGAGCGGACGACGCACCACATCTACGGCCCGCTGCCGGCCAAGCCCGGCGAGGTCGTGTGTCCGGTGGCAGGAGTGATCGTCGATGTGCTCGCCAAGCCCGGCGACAAGGTGAAACAGCACGCGAGTCTGCTGGTGCTGGAGGTGAGCAAACAGATCGCCACGGGCGAGCGTCCGTTCGTCGGCACAGTGCGTGCGAGCACCAAGGGCGTGGTCAAGGCGATCCGCGTCAAGCCCGGCGACAAGGTGAAGTCGGGACAGGTCCTGTGCGAACTTGAAGATGCGTGATTGAGGGCAATCGCTTGCGGGTCGCTCACGCCACCGCAGCTCGAATCTCGGCGGCCATGCGTTCCGCCGCGTCGTGGATGCCGGCACGCCAATCGTTCTCGATCGGCGGGGCGTAGATGACGCTGCGACTGGCGGTGACGAGTACGCCGCGCCCGTCGGGACGAAGCAGCGGGCGGATGTCGGCGGCACCGCCGCCTTGGGCGCCGTAACCGGGGACAAGGAAAACCTGCTGCGGCATGCGTTCGCGAAGTTGCGAGCCGTCGGCGGACTTGGTCGCCCCGACCACTGCGCCGACGCTGGAGAGACCGCACTCGCCGACGTGGCCCGCGCCGAGCGAGGCGACCGTCTCGCCCATCAGTTCCGCGACGGTGTGTCCGTCGCGAAGTCGAGCGGATTGCACAGCATCGCTGTCTGGGTTGCTGGTGCGAACGAGGACGAAGACGCCCAGTCCAGCGGCAAGGAAGGGCTCAACACCCGAAGCTCCAAGATAGCCACTGACGGTGAGGGCGTGCGCTTTGGCACTGACGGCGGCGGCGGCGTAGTGTGCTGCTGAGATGCCGATATCGCCGCGTTTGGCGTCGAGGATGACGAGCAAGCCCAGACGGCGGGCAAGCAGCATGGTTTCTTCGAGGACCGCGACTCCCGCCGAGCCGTAGCGTTCGAAACACGCGGATTGAAACTTGACCGCGGGGACCGCGCCCGCGACCGCTTCGAGGACGCCGACGCTAAAGCGACGGAGCGCGTCGGGGGCGTGCGGGCTGAGTTCGCGGACTTGGGCGGGGAGTGATTCGAGGACCGGATCGAGCCCCACGCACACCGGCGAGCCGATGTCGGCAATGGCGGCATCAAGGGCGTCGGCAAAATGGGAAGTTTCGGTGCGCGTCGGCATGGACACCAAGATACCCGAGGTCGGGCTCGGAAACAAAGGGCGTTCGAAGGCAGACGGGGGTATTGTCTGGGGTCGCGATGAGCAACACGCCCACCAAACTCGACCTGAAGAAGGACAAAGGCCTGACCATTGAGTGGGAGGACGGCACGACGTCCTACTACTCAATCGCGTACCTGCGTCGGATGTCGCCGTCGGCGGACATGAAGCAACTGCGCGAGGAGATGACGCGCAACCCGCTCACGGTTCTGCCGAGTCGCCCGACGGCGTCGGTCGCCCCGCTGACGGCGGTCGACGCCGAGATGGTCGGGAACTACGCGATCAAGATCACGTTCAGCGATGGACACAGCACGGGCATCTATTCATGGCGATATCTGCGAGAGATCGACCCGGAGCGAACCCATCCGAGTGATGCAAAGGGCGGCTGAGCACAAGCATGAACACGTATCACATGTGGTTCAACATCCGCGAGTCACGCCGAGACCTCGAACTCGCGGCGGCGGTCAAGGCTTATCTCGATCACCTGAAATCCAAAGGTCTGATCGAGGGATGGAGTCTGTCACGCAAGAAGTTCGGCTTTGCGCCGCCGAACCTCGGCGAGTTTCATTGCCAGGTGTTCACGAAGAACCTCGCACAGCTTGATGATGCGTTCTTTTTGGTGGCGACACGCGACGGCGAGATCGAGAATCTGCATCGCCCGGTGTACGCGATGGTGACGGACTTCACGTCGGCGCTGTACCGGGACTTTCCTGATCCAGAGCGGGTGGTGCCATCGGCGAGCGTGAACACGGTCTGATGCCCGCGCGTCGGATTACTCTGCGGAGACGAGCCCGGGGTTTCCGCGTCCGACGCCGCGTTGCAGGAGCCAGCGGAGTTCGGGAAGTTTGAGCACCCACGCGGCGGCGGTGAACACGATCGCGCCGACGCCGCAGGCGGCGAGCAGTCGCCACGCGTGCGGCCACCAACGATTGGCCTCGGGCAGTGACCATTGCAGCGTAAACACGGCGGCGCTCATCGCGAGCGTCACGACGGCGATCGACGCGAACGCGCGGAGTGTCGCGGCGTCGATGATCCGTACGCCGAGCCTGCGCGAGCAGAGCCAGCCGAGGATGAGGCATTGCACCGTTGCACTGATAGCCGTGGCCCACGCGAGGCCCGCTTCGCGCAGAGACCAGAGAAGCGTGAGGTTGAGCGTGAGGTTCAGCGCGACCATGCACACCGCGAGTTTCATTGGCGTTGAAGTGTCGCCCTTGGCATAGAACGCACGCGTGTAGACGTGGTTGAGCGAGTAGGCCCACACCGCCGGGGCGAAGCCCATCAGCACATTTGCGGCACGTCCGATCGCGTCGGGGCCGAAGCCGGTCTTGCTGCCGGAGTAGACCACGGCGACGAGATCATGACGCACGAGGATGAGACCCAGTGACGCGGGCAGCCCGATGAAGAGCGAGAGTCGCAAGCCGCGGCGGAGCGTGGAGAGGAAGAGCTCGCCGTCATCCGCGGCGCGCGACAGCAGCGGAAAGACTGCCGTGGCGACGGCCAGACCGAAGACGCCGAGGGGGAACTGGTAAAGGGCTTGGGTGTAGGAAAGGATGCCATTGCTGGCGTCGTCGAGCGGGTGCTTGAGGCCGAACATCAGCGGCCCGACCCAGATGGGCCACATGGCGATGACGACATCGAGCATGGTGTTCAGCTGCAGCGTGCCCAAGCCCAGCAGCACAGGAACGAATCGCTTGAGAATGAGACGGGCTGATTCGGCCGCCCCGTCATAGACGTGCGTCCATGCGACGCTCCCGCGCAGGGCGTGGAGGGACCAAAGCACTTGCGCGATGCTTGCGAGGCCGGCGGCAGCACCGACGATGTAGGCCATGGTGCTGGCATCGTTGATGAAGCCGACGAAGAACAACGCGCCCGCCGCGATCTGGAAGACATTGAGCAGGATCGGCGCGGCGGCGGGGGGGCCGAAACGCCCGTGAACCTGCAACATGCCACCGAGGATCGCAGTGATGCACACCATCGGCATCATCGGGAGCATGAGCATCATCAGTTTGAGACTGAGGGCTCTGTCGGCGTCGCCGGGCGCGATGGACAGGATGAGCAGCAGCACGCCTTCAAGCACCAGGGTCAGCACGCCGGTGACGAGCGTGAGCAGCCAGCAAACGAGCGAGGCGAGTCGCGGCGCGACGGGCGAGCCGTTCTTTACAAGGCGCGTGTATTCAGGGAGAAACGCGGCAGAGAGCGCACCTTCGCCGAAGAGCCGACGGAAAAGGTTGGGGATCGCGTACGCGGCGCGGAACGCAGAGGCCGTCGGCCCCGAGCCGAAGATGTGAGCGGTGGCAACATCGCGAGCGAGCCCCGCAAATCGGGAAAGGAGCGTCAGGCTTGAGACCACGCGGATCGCGCCCGCCATGGCCCCGGCGAAGTGATGGTCATGGCCGCCGGTGCGGTACCCGTGTTGTTCGCTCGGAGTCGCCCGGTGTGGTGGCATGCCCGCCTCGGGTGTCTCGGACGTGGACTCGTTCTGCGCAGTGCTCATTGTGCTCACGACGCCTCTATCGGATGAACGCAGGGCGATGGACCGGCTATCGAATGAAGATGGCCCAGTGGACGACGAGGATCGGCAGCAAGATGGCCAGCGCAAGGCCGAAGTAGCCGAAGAAACTCGGCATCTTGACGCCGGCTTGCTCGGCGATGGCCTTGACCATGAAGTTCGGCCCATTGCCGATGTAGGTCATTGCGCCAAAGAACACGGCCGCTGTACTGATTGCATTGACCGTGAGCCGTCCCGTGTCGGTGCTCAGAATCTCTCGGATGATCGCGGGCGTTATCTCGCGATCGCCGACGGCGATCTGCAGGAAGTTGAGGTACGTCGGGGCGTTGTCGAGGAACGCCGACAGGAAGCCCGCGGCAAAATAGAAACTGGTGGGAGAGGTGATGCCGAGGTCCTTGCCATGGGTCGCGAGATAGCCGAGCGCGGGGGCCATGGTCGCGAAGATGCCGACGAACAACAGGCCAACTTCTTTGATTGGCTCGAAGTTGAAAGCGTTCTCGGCACGATTGTCCTTGCTACCAAAGACGTATGCGGCGACGCCGACAATGGCTTGGAGCGTCGCGCCGATGGGGATGTCCTTGATGCCGTAGTGCTGGGCGAGCAGGGGATCAACAAAGACCCCTGCGATGATGAGCGCGAGCCCCAGAATGCCGACCATGCCACGGATGTGAAGACGGAAACTCCGCCCGATTTCCGTGGCAAGCGTCTCGCTGGCTCGGGGGATGCGGCTGTCGAGCACCCAGAAAACCGCCAGCAGACAGCCGATCGTGAACGCCCAGTCGTACCACATGTTCTGAAGCGTCCAGAAGAACGGCACGCCCTTGAGGAAGCCCAAATAGAGTGGCGGGTCGCCGATGGGCGTCAGGCTGCCGCCGCAGTTGCTGACGATGAAAATGAACATCACGACGTGGATCGGCTTGAGCCGGCCATGGTTCAGTCGCATGAATGGGCGGATGAGCAGAACGGACGCGCCGGTGGTGCCAACGAAGTTGGCGAGGATCGCCCCGACGAGAAGCAGCAGCGTGTTGCGGGCGGGGGTCGCCTTTCCGTGGACATGGACAAGGATGCCGCCGGAGCAGAGGTAGAGCGACCCGATGAGGCCCATGAATGCGTAGTACTCGATGCCCGCGTGGAGCATCTTGTATGAACCGTAGGAGCCGTGCCCGGTGTCGAACGAACGAAACGCGGCCAAGTAGTACGCGATGATCGTGCCGCCAAGAAAGAGGGCGACATCGGGGTAGTGGTGGTGCCACCACTTGGCGTTGATGAAGGGCATCAGTGCGATTGACAGCAGCAACAACACGAACGGTGCACAGAGCCAGAGTGGGATATCAGGAGCGGCGCCGATTCCGGTGGCGGGGAGGAGATACGACGCGCCGAAGCCTACGAATAACCCTGCAAGTAGCGACATTGCCCAGACGGCGGGGCCGTGAAGAGGCCGCGAGCGAGAGGGCGGCAGATTCGAATGGTCGTTGGTTGCCTTCGTCATGTGCCTTCAGCGTAGCGAGGGGAGCGGAGTTTCGAACGGGCGATCATCCATCGCGGGCGAGCAAGACCACGGCATGAACTTCAATCGCCCGACCTTCGCCGACCGCGTCGACCCGCTCATGGGTCTTTCCCTTGAGATTCACGCGGGCGAGGTCGAGCCCAAGCACCGCCGCGATGTTCCGTCGCATTTGCTCCTTATGCGGCGAGAGTTGCGGGCGTTCAAGAATGACCGTCGCGTCGAGGCTGAGGATGCTGAATCCATCGGAGCGGCAGACGCGAGCCGCCTCAGCGAGAAACACAGTCGAATCGCGAGATTCGTGGCGAGGATCGGTGTCGGGGAAGAGTTGACCGATATCCGGGCGTGCCAAAGCGCCGAGGAGCGAGTCGGTGACCGCGTGATACAGGGCGTCGCCGTCGGAGTGGGCGACCGGACCGCGATCATGCTCAAGGCGGACGCCGCCGACGATCAGCGGGCGACCCTGCCCCGCCGGGATGACAGGCTCGAGTCGGTGCAGGTCATAGCCATGGCCGATGCGGAGGTCGGGGAGAGGCATCGCGGCAGTGTAAGGGCGAATCCGGTCAAGAGTCCCCTCGTTGGCGTCCGGCGCGTGCTTTGGTCGATAGACTCCCAGTCTAGGGGCGGGGCGGACGAACCGCCCCGCGTCGGATGGCATAGTGGTGGGGTCAGACGGCTGGTGTGCGACGTCCGCGACGACGCGGGGCCCGCCGACTGAACGACAAGAACGCGTGCAAGGAACCGCAGGATATGAACCGGACTCGGATGATCGGCGGACTGGCATTGGTGGCGGCGGGCGTCCTCGGCGGGTGCAACACCTACAAGCCCGGCGGCGCATTGCAGAGCCACGACACGTTCACATACTTCTCCGAGGCTCACACGCCCGCGACCGTCAGTGTCATCGACACCCGGACGAAGGAGGCGATCTTTGTGAACGAGGTGCCGGTGGGAAAGCAACTCGTGATCCGCTTCTATGACGACATCAAGACGGAGAACCAGTTGCGGCCGGCAAGCATGCGATGGGAAGTCATGGAGCAGGACAAGACCGGCGGCGAACTGGACAGCATCATGGCCGTGCCGGGTCGCGATTCCCGTCGCGTGGATGTGACGTATCGCAAGGCCCCCGAGTATCCGCCTGCCGCGCCACGCGTGAAGGACGAGCCGACGCAGATCATGCGGACGGGTGCGGGCCCGGTGAAGTGAGACGCGGTGAGCCCGGACTCATACGAGTTTGAGGGCATAAAAGATCGCGGTGAAGATGAGGTCGGCGATGATAATCGCCACGACGCACTGGACGACGGTGCCCGTGGTGGCTTTGCCGACTCCCGCCGCGCCGCCGGTGACTTTCAGCCCGTTGTAGCAGGCGATGAGGCCGATGAGCGTGCCGAAGATGGTGCCCTTGCACACGCCGGTCCAGAAGTCGATCGGCTTGGCCTGCTGCAGCAGATTTGCCTTGAAGGTGTCGTAAGGAATGTCCAGCACCGCGACGCTGACGCCCAGGGCGGCGAGAATCGCCACCCAGTTCGCGATGACCGCGAGGATCGTCATGCTGACGCACGCGGCGATGACACGCGGAACAACCAGAAAACGCACAGGGTTGAGGGCGTGGGCTTCCAAGGCTTCGATTTCTTCACCCACGACCATGGTGCCGATCTCGGCGGCGATGGATGCGCCAGCAAAGCCCGTCAGTACGATCGCGCCGATGAGCGGACCGAGTTCGCGCAGCACCGCGATGCCGATGATGTTCGCGACCAGTTCCTTCTGCCCGAACTGCTCCAGCGGCGGCGAGAGTTGGAACGCCAGAATCAGTCCTACACAACCCGAAACAAGCGACACAATCACAACCGAACGCACGCCGACGCGAATCATCTGGGCGATGATCGCGCCGACACCGAGGCGGACTTTTCGTTGAATGACGGCCCGAAAAATCCAGCCGAGCATCTCAACGAAAAGGAGCATCACCGCGCCGACATGGGCGAGAAGGCCGATCGCTCGACCGCCGATGAAACCGAGCGGCGCGATGACCAGTGCGGCGGGGGAGAAGCCGCGGGCGTCATCTTGGCGGTTGTTCTGCGCTGCGGGCATGGGAGGTCAGTGTACGAGAACGCTGTGGTCTGACGCTGGATGTCTCGGTGCCTCGCGGCTTGATGCCCGCTTGTCACCCGAAACGCCGCCAACACGTCAAACGGTTCGGATGCGAAGAAGGCAGCAAGGCATGAGGCATCGAGACAAAGGAAGCCGGCAGGATCACGCCATCGCGCTGTCGCGGTCGGCCATGATCTCAAAGACGGTGTTCAGGCGGGCGATCTCGAAGATGGCGCGGACCTTGTCGTTCATGCCACAGAGTATGAGCCGGGTGCGGTTGCGTTTGCTGATCTGCAGCGCCTCGACCAGCGTGGCGACTCCCGGCGTGTTCATATAAGACACATTGGCCAAATCGACGACGATCCGCGTTGGTTTCTTGTCGTGCGCCTGTTTGAGAAACTGGCGGAGTGTGGGGGCTTCGTTGTAACCGAGTTCGCCTTGAGGGGCGAGCAAAATGCTGCCGCCCTGTTCGGAGAAGTCGATCTGGAGCGTGTCGTCAGGCATCGCAGGTTCCTGAGCCGCGAACGGCAGTTGTGGACTGTTGGTCGTTCTGAACTGGTTTCGGGGCTTTGTGTTTGATGAGCGTCAGCCGCATGCCGATTCGCTCTCTTTTTTCGTACTTGGCTTCGTCCATCACTTCCTTAATGATGTGAACGCCGAGCCCGCCGGGGCGGATGTTCTCAAGGTCTCGCGACTTGATGATTGATGGGTCGACTTGTCGGGCTTCGTCCTCAATGACGATGCGGATCGCTTCGCCCAGTGCATCACAAAACGGTGTGACGCTGATCCAGATCGGGGCGTCCTCGCGGCGGTCGTAGCCATGACGCATGACGTTGCACAACGCCTCATCGACGGCCAGCGCGATCTGTCCGCAGGCGGCGTCGGCGAAACCCAGACGCTTTGCCACGCTCGACACGAGATCGCGGGCACCGCTCAGGTAAAGTGGATTGCTCAGCATCTGAAGGCGGAGGTGCGGCACAACGGTGCCATCACTTGCGGAGCGGGCGAACACGCTTTCGCTCATGGATCGGCCCTCCGCGTCCCGCGTTCGATCGGTGACGCTGATGAATGGTCGCCGTATCGGCCGGATTCGACCGCCGCCACCCATTCGTCGACCGCCTTGTCGCGTTCATAGCGAGGCGCGGCATGGTCATAACCGTGCGTTTCGCCGGTGATCTGTTCGAGCGAGCGGATGGCGAGCATTCTGGTGGCGGGATCGTCGCTGTCGAGGAGCTTGACGAGGCCGGGAATCTGTGAGCGGTCATGTTCCTCGGCGGCGTCGACGATCGCCTCCATCCGCTTGACGGGGTCGCGAGCCTGCAGCGAGACGGGCTCGGTGGGCACGCAACCCGACAGCGAACCAATGCACGCAGTTCCCACGAGCGCCGCACGGGCGAGTGATCGGATTGGCACCGCGTCCATCATCGTGAGGTCATGGTATCGCGCGGATCGAACCGACGTGGGCATCGGCTCGACCCGCGCAGGGGGCGGCTCTATGCTCGTCTTTGGCCCGCACCCTGCACGAGCCGAACCGGCCGGGGACCATCATGCGACTGCCGCACCACGAAGTGATTCCGATTCTGGACTTTGGCTCGCAGACCGCCCAGTTGATTGCGCGGCGGGTGCGAGAGGCCGGGTGTTACTCGATGCTTGTCGCGCCGACGATCTCCGTCGCCGAACTGCGCGCGCTTTCGCCCAAGGGGATCATCCTGAGCGGCGGTCCTTCGAGTGTGTATGAGAAGGGCGCACCGACCTGCGACCCGGCAATCTTCGAACTCGGTGTGCCGGTGCTGGGAATCTGCTATGGCATGCAGCTGGCGTGTCATCTGCTCGGCGCGAGCGTGAGCCGCGGCGAGCATCGCGAGTTCGGGCGTGCTCAGATTCAGATCGGCGAGGCAGGCGGCTTGTTCGCGGGCGTGCCCGATCGTGCGACGGTATGGATGTCGCACGGCGACCAGGTGACCAATCTGAACGCGGCCCAGGTCGCGACGCTTGCGAGTACGCCGACCTGTCCGCACGCGGCCGTGCGATCGACGAAACCGGGGCGGACGTTCTACGGCGTGCAGTTTCACCCCGAGGTGACGCACACGCCGCACGGCAAGGAACTGTTCCACAACTTTCTCTACGACGTGTGCAAGTGCTCGGGCGGCTGGCGCATGAGCGACTTTGCCGAGGCCGAGGCGAAGCGAGTTCGTGAGCAGGTCGGCGCGGGGCATGTGCTCTGCGGCTTGTCCGGAGGCGTGGATTCCGCCGTCGCCGCCGCACTGATTCACAAGGCCATCGGCAAGCAGTTGACGTGCGTGTTTGTCGATACAGGTCTGCTGCGGCATGGCGAGCGGCAACTGGTTGAGACCACGTTCCGTGATCACTTTCACATCGATCTGCGGGTGGTCGACGCGCAGGCCGGGTTCCTCGGCGATCTGAAGGGCATTACCGAGCCGCAAGAGAAACGCAAACGCATCGGCAAGCGATTCATTGACGTGTTCAAGGCGGCCGCGGCGGACATCCATCGCGAGCACGGGCATGTGAGCAACTTCCTCGCCCAAGGGACGCTGTATCCCGACGTGATCGAGTCGGGACACGGGCACGCGGGGCAGAGCGCGGGAATCAAACTGCATCACAACGTCGGCGGCTTGCCCGCGGATCTGGGCTTCACGCTCATCGAACCGCTGCGCGAACTGTTCAAGGACGAAGTGCGGGCCCTGGGCACGGTGCTAGGCCTGCCAGAGCACATCGTGTGGCGGCATCCGTTCCCCGGGCCGGGGCTCGCGGTGCGCGTACTGGGCGAAGTGACCAAGCCCAAAATCGACCTGCTGCGTGACTGCGATGAGATTCTGCTCGAAGAAATCGTTGCGGCGAATCTCTATCGCTCGACGAGCCAGGTGTTCGCCGTGCTGCTGCCAGTGCAGTCGGTGGGCGTGATGGGCGACGGGCGGACGTACGACTCGTGCGTGGCGGTGCGTTCTGTGGACACGCAGGACTTCATGTCCGCTGACTGGTCGCGATTGCCGTACGACGTGTTGGCGACAATTAGCAATCGCATCATCAACGAGGTGCGTGGCGTAAATCGCGTGGTGTACGACATTTCCAGCAAGCCGCCGGCAACGATCGAGTGGGAGTGAGTCGTGGGCCGAGAGGAAGGCAACGACGCGTGCGGGCGTACATCGCACGAACTGGACGTCTTTATTCGCCCGCCGCGACTCGAGGATCGCGATGAATTTCTCGGCATTCGCCATCGGGATCGCGACTGGCTGATGCCTTGGGAGCCGCTCTCGGCGACGCCCGGTGTCGACCTGTTCACGCCCGGCGAGTTCGAGAAGTTCGTCGCTGACAGCGCAACGGATAGGCGGCGACGGTTCTTCATCTGCGTGCGACACCCCAGCGTCGGTGGTGGGCTCGCATCGAACGCGGTTGGTCAGATCGCAGGTCAGGCGTCGCTGAGCGAGATCATCCGCGGCCCGTTGCAACAGGCGTTTCTTGGCTACTGGATCGCACGGCCGTTCGCGGGGCTCGGCGTCATGTCGCGTGGCCTGCGGCTCGTGCTCGCCGAGGCGTTCGGCACGCTCGGACTGCATCGCGTCGAAGCGAACATCCAGCCGCACAATGTGCCGTCGATCGTGCTCGTGAAGCGATTGGGCTTTCGACGCGAAGGCTACTCCCCCAGGTATCTGCGGATTCAGGGCCAGTGGTCCGACCACGAGCGATGGGCGATGCTGCGAGACGACTTCGATGGCAAGCCCCAGGCGTGATTCGGCACGATGCCCGGCGACGCTACCATCCGCGAACTTCTTCTGGTGGAGTCCGACATGTCGCACTGGTGGGTGTCAGATTGGTACAGCCGCAGCCCCGTCTTGCTCTATTCGTGGGTGCTTTGGGTCGTTATTTCGATCTGCCTGCATGAGCTGGGCCACGGCTGGGCCGCCCTCCGACGTGGCGATCGGACGCCGATCGAAACCGGGCACATGACCCCCAATCCGCTGGTGCACATCCCGCCGACGGCGTGGATCATGTTCGCGCTGTTCGGCTTCACATGGGGCTTGATGCCGGTCGATCCATCACGCATGCGAGGCCGATTCGCCGACGCTTTTGTCGCGTTCGCCGGGCCGCTCGTGAACTTGGCCCTCGCGCTGCTCTGTGTTGTGGGAGCGGCGCTGTGGGAGAAATACTCGGGCGGCATGGCTCACAACGTTGCGCAGAACGGCTACACGTTCCTGTGGACCGGCGCGATGATCAACACGATGGGGTTTGTGTTCAACCTGATCCCCGTGCCCCCGCTGGACGGCTCGCGAATCGCCGCCGATTTCATCCCGTCGTACGCGAACCTCATCAACGGCCCGAACGCATCCACGATCGCGCTTGTCGCGTTCGCGGCGTTGTTCTTCTTCGGCGCGGCCAAGGTCTGGGGTTTCGCCATGGTCGCCGCGACCATCGCGATTGATCTTGCTGCCGTGGTCGTTGGTGCTCAGGGCGGCGGAATGAAACCCTTCTGATAACTCGCGCAGACTCGTCCCCCGCGACGTATCCTGATCGGCGTGAAGTACGTTGTCATCATCCCCGACGGAGCGGCGGACAAGCCGCTGGAAGAACTCGACGGCAAGACGCCGTTCGAAGCCGCCCGTACGCCCAATCTTGATCGCCTCGCGCACATCGGCAAGGTCGGTATCGCGCACACCACCCCCGAGGGGTTCGAAGCCGGTTCCGACGTGTGCTCGATGAGCCTGCTGGGCTACGACCCGCGGAAGTATCACACCGGGCGTGCTCCGTTGGAGGCTGCGTCGCTCGGCCTGCAACCCGGGACGAGTGACTGGATTTTCAGGCTCAATCTGGTGACTACTGGCGACGATATCGGTGGGCCGTACCACGCGGCACCGGGCGGCAAGATGCTCGACCACTCCGCAGGCGCGATCAGCGACACCGAGGCTCGCTCGCTGGTGGCAGACCTGATCGCGTATGTCGGGCAGCGTGCGCCGGAACTCGCCGCAGGCATGACGCTGACGCCGGGAGTGAGCTATCGCAACATCTTGATCGATGCCTCGGGGCGGAGTTACGCGAAGTTGTCGACCACGCCGCCGCACGCCGTGCCGGGGGAATCGTGGGAAAAACATCTGCCGACAGGCCCCGAGAATCAGGCGGGCCCGCTCCGTCGGCTGATCCAGTTGTCCGCCGAGTGCTTCGCGCAGCACGATGTGAATCGCGCACGCCGAGAGCAAGGCCTGCGCCCGGCAACGATGGCATGGATCTGGGGCCAGGGCACGAAGCCAACCGTGCCAACGTTTGCTGATCGCTTCGGACTGCGCGGCGCGATGATCACGAGCGTCGATCTGCTCGCGGGGATCGCGTCGTACATCGGCTGGGACCGTCTGCATGTGTCCGGACTGACCAGTTACCACGATACGGATTACAAAGCCCAAGGGAAGGCGACGGTCAAGGCACTGAAGGACTACGACATCGTCTGCTGCCACGTCGAAGCACCCGATGAAGCCTCGCACCAAGCCGACTGGAAAACCAAACTCGCATCGATCGAGGCGATTGATGAGCACGTCGTCGGTCCGATCGCCAAGGGGCTCGAGGCGTACGGCGATCCCGCGAGCGACCCTGACGCCGAGGGTTGGCGCCTGCTGGTTTTGCCCGATCACTACACTTTGGTGAGTACGCGTAAGCACGATGCGACGCCGGTGCCCTTCCTGATCGCGGGGGCGTGGGTGAAATCGGTCGTACAGCGAGAGTTCACCGAGGCGAGCGCGAACGAGAGTGATCTCGACATCGCGCAGGGCCATGAACTGATGGAGTACTTTCTGCGGGGCGGTTTGGCGAATGTGCGCGGCACGCGCAAACGCACATGACTAGGTTGAGCGAATCGATGTCTGACATGGGCGACACCAAAGTGGGCATCGACGCGATCGGCAACGCCGACGCGGACACCGCTTTGCCAGCAGCAAAGCAATCACCCCGCATCGACATGCCCTCGCTCGCCGCGGACATCGACGACAGCGTTGATCTCGAAGCCGTACCCGGCAAGCCCGCGTCGCATCTTGACGGCATGCTCCCCGCGGGTGAACTGCCGAGCGCACCGATGGGTTTCGTCACGCCCGGCTTTGGCAGCGTGAGGACCATCGGAATCGCGGCGGGCATCGTCGCGGTGCTCGCGGTGCTGATGTCTGTATTCACAGGCCTCGCGAGCGCATGGCCTTGGATTCTCGTTCAAACCGCGTTTCACATCCTGCTTCACACCGCCACCGGCGTGCTGAGTCTCATGATCGCGGCCCAACTCTCCGAGCGACCGTTCGGCGGCCTGACGCTCGCGTTCGTTCGTATGGGGCTCGCGGTCGCCTCGTTGACGTTCTTCGCGTCGCTCAATCTCGGTCTCACGTCGACGAAGTTTGAAGAAGTGACGCTCGGGATCGCGGCGTATTTGAGTGTGACGATGCTCCTCTTCCGGCGACCGCTGATCGAGTTGTCGTTTGTCTGGGCGTCGCACTCGGTCTTGTGGGTGCTGCTGTTTGTCGCGTCGTGGATCGACGCCGCCGCGGCACTTGAACTGGCCGGAGCCAAGTGAAGTTCAGCCCGTCTGTCGGTTGCTTTTGGGAGCGTTCGATGAATCGTCTGATCCTGCCCGTCTTGATCGCCGTGGGGTGCGCACCGCTCGGCGGCTGCGTTGTCTGGGACATCCGCAACGAGATGCGGAAGACCAACACGAATCTCATCGAGGTTCAGGAGCGACTGACCAAACTCGATCAGACCAACACCGCCTTGGACCGGACAAACGAACGACTCGAGAAGGCCAACGCCCTCATCGACAATGTCGAGCGTGGGCTCGGCCGCATCGACTCGACCAACACCTCGCTGAGCGGCCTTGAGCAGCAACTCGCGTTGCTCAAGTCCATCGACAAGTCGCTCACCCACCTCGACCAGCACCTTGCCTCGCTGCGCAAGACCATCAACAAGCTTGATGGCGTGATTCCGTTCCTCGATCTCGGCGGCGATGCGCCGGTTGATCCGAGCACGCCGACGCCGCCCGAGGAGCCCACAGTCGCGACAGCCGATGCAACCGCCCCATCTGAAGCCGCGGCGACCGCAACCCCCGCGACACCCGCCACGGCATCAACGACTCCCACTGCCAAACGCGAGCCAATGGGCGGCACATGGCTGACGCAGTACCCGTCGCGCGACAATGCGCTCGTCATTCTTCAAGACGGCCGCTATTTCTGGGCCACACGCAATGTCATCACCAACGCGCAAGGCGTACCCAACGGCGGCACGATCAGCGTCGAGCGCGGCACATGGGCACGAAAGGACGCGACCCTCGCGTTCCAAGCGGAGCCCATTCAGGTTCCGGCGGATCCGAAAGTCCCCAACTCAGTCCCGACAACCAAGCCCGGCCGCGCATGGACGATCTTGGTCGTCGCGCTGACCGCGAAGGCGGCGACGGTTGAAGTCGACGGCCATCTGACGGTGATGTCGCGCCCGTGATCGCTCCTGAAACCATGCTCACGCTTGCCGCATGGACGCACACGCTCAGCCCGTGGGTGTGGCGCATCACGCCCGAGTTCGGCGTGCGCTGGTACGGCGTGTCGTACGCGCTGGGTTTCATCGGCGCTTGGGTCATCCTCCGAGCGCTCGCCATTCGCGGGCTCATCAGAGTTCCCGTCGAGCGAGTGACGGACGCCGTCCTCATCTGGATCGGCGGCGTGGTGATCGGCGGGCGTCTCGGCTATGTCGCGTTCTACAAGCCGCACTTGCTGTGGACCTTTGCCGACGACGCGCCCTGGTGGGGGCTGCTTGCGATTCACAAGGGTGGCATGGCGAGCCACGGCGGCATCATCGGAGTCGTTGTCGCCTCGATCATCATCGCGCGGGGATTCAAGGACGGACATGGCGTGCGTCACGGCGCGTGTCCGCCCATGCACATCATGGATATCGCCGCAGTGCTCTGCCCGCTGGGCCTGCTGCTCGGACGCCTGGCCAACTTCATCAACGGCGAGTTGCTCGGTGCGATCGTCGCGATGCCGGGGCAGCCCGCGCCGTGGTGGGCGGTGAAGTTCCCGCAAGAGATCACCGGCGATCACAAGCCCGATCTGACCGCTGAACAAGCGGCCCGCCTCGCATCGCTTGCGAGAGACGTCGCGCTCCCGAGCGACACGACCATGGAGGCCGCGCTGCAACGCATCGTCGAACGCGTGCAGCACGGCAGCGTCGAAGTGCGTGCCCAACTTGAGCCATTGCTTGCGGCACGCCATCCATCGCAGTTGTATCAGGCGGCCGCCGAGGGACTGGCGGTGGGAGCGATCGTGTGGCTGGTGTGGCGCAAGCCACGCCGGGCGGGCGTCGTTGCGATGTGGTTTTTGATTTCATACGGCGTGCTGCGCGTGGTCACCGAAGTCTGGCGACTCCCGGATGCGGATATCGCGCTGCAACGCATCCTCGGCCTCAGCCGCGGACAATGGCTCAGCGTCGCGATGGTGCTCGCGGGCGCGGCGATCCTGTGGCTGATCTCGACGCGCGGGCGGCCGGAGAAGTTCGGCGGCTGGGGCCAACGATGCCAACCCGTCGTGGGCGAACGCAGCACTTGAGCACGCGACTCCGCATCATGAATCCAGACTCTCGGCGTCGGGAGCTGATGATCGCCTACTTTGGCACGGCTTCCTTTGGCTCACCGTGCCTCTGCGGAGAACTCGGTGTGTTTCAGAAGGACTACCGCCTGACCCGCGGCACCGCGCTCAGCAGTGCCTTGGTGTACTCATGCCGCGGCGCGAGCAACACCTGATCTCGTGCGCCCTCCTCCACGATCTTCCCCGTGTTCATCACCGCAATCCGGTCGCACACATGGCCGATCACGCCCATGTCGTGGCTGATGAAAAGATACGCCAATCCCAGTTCGCGTTGCAGATCGGTAAGCAGATTCAGGATCGTTGCTTGGATCGAGACATCCAGCGCGCTGGTCGGCTCGTCAAGGACGATCAGATCAGGTTTGAGCGTGAGCGATCTCGCGATTGCGATCCGCTGCCGCTGGCCGCCGCTGAACTCGTGCGGATAGCGATCCAGTGCCGACGCGGGCATGCCACAGTGTTCGAGAACGTTGGCCGCTTGGTGGCGAGCCTCGGCCCGGTTCGCCGCAAGCCGATGCACGCGCAGCGGCTCGGCCACAATGTCCGCGACCCGCATCCGCGGATTGAGCGACCCCGCCGGGTCTTGGAACACGATCTGCATCCGCCGACGCAACTTCAGCAACGACGCCCGCGGCGTACGCAGCACGTCCTGCCCGTCGAACGTGACCTTGCCTTGAACGCTCGCCACGCCCTCGGGGATCAGCCGGAGGATTGCTCGCCCGGCAGTGGTCTTGCCGCAACCCGACTCGCCGACGAGTCCGAGCGTCTCGCCCCGCCGTAGTTCAAGCGAGATTCCATCCACGGCGTAGTGGTGTGAAGTGGTGCGTTGCAGCAGCCCGCTCCGCACCGGAAAACTCACGCGAAGATCGTCGACGCGAAGCAATGGGCAAGGATGAGCAGGAGGTTCGGTCGCCAAGGTGCTCGCCGTGGCCGACGCGTCCTTCCGTGATGATCCTGCGGCTTCGCCCATGCGACCACGAGCGTACCCGGCCAGCGACGCTTCTGCGGTGCCGCCGGAAGACCCCAACCCGTCTGGGTTGACGTGCGGCGGGGTGTGCGTATCGTTCCCTCCCATGTCGGCTCAACACTGGGCCGTCGCGGGTCGATAGAGTCAGTCCTGCCCCGTTTCGGCGGCGGCAGCGGTTCGGGCAGATAGCTCAATTGGTAGAGCACAGCATTGAAAATGCTGGGGTTGCCGGTTCAAGTCCGGCTCTGCCCATTTCACGTCGTGTCTTTGAACGCACCGGCAGTTCTGTTCTCACCTTGGCGTTCAGCCAAGGTGTTTGTCTTTTTCAACAATCGACCAAGTGCCAAAGAGAACGCCGCGGCTGCGAACCGCGGCGTTCTCGTCGATTGAAAGTGCCGAGGGGCGGACTCGAACCGCCGACCTCCGGGTTATGAATCCAGCGCTCTAAACCAGCTGAGCTACCTCGGCAATTGGGGCACAGTATACGCGGGCAGATTCGTCGCGGTCAGCGGGCCTGATCGTCAAAGTTACGGGCCGGCTCGCGTTCCACCGGCTGGCCGCGGCCGACACGCGGGTCTTCGCCGCGATCCGAGAGCGGAGCCCGATACGCGCGGTCCTCGCGGCGGTCGTCGATCTGGCGATACTCGCGCTCGTCGCTCCGGCGATCGCGGTCACGGTCCCGATCACGATCATCCAAGTCGTCGTCCACGCCCTTGAGACCCTTCTTGAACTCGACAATGCCGCGCCCGAGGCTGCGGCCGACTTCAGGCAGGCGATGCCCGAAGAAAATCAGTCCGATGACGAGCAGCACGATCATGTGCTGCGGGGCGAGGAAGTCGCCGATGAAGGCCAAGGTTGTGGTGGCCGGGATGAGCATCAAAGACTCCGTGCGCCGCAGCGCAATGGTGCAAGCCCCGGTCCGTGGGGCCGCGTGGGAGGGATCGGCAGATTCCGAGCCTGCCCGAGACAAATGATTGAAGGGCCCGCCGCCCTCTGAGTCAACGCTCCGGACGCCGCTGGATTGCCGGATACTTGCCTCTTGTTTGGTGGCTTGGGAGTTGTTGAACGCCTCTACCGCGCCGGGAGTGCCCGTGCCGCCGCCTCAACAACGTTGAGGAGCAGCATCGATACGGTCACCGGTCCGACGCCGCCGGGCACCGGACTGATCCAGCCCGCGACGTTTCGAACGGTTGCGAACGCGACATCGCCGACCGTGCGCGTCTTGCCGCCCTCGCCGGGGATTCGATTGACGCCGACATCGATGACGATCGCTCCGGGTTTGACCATGTCGGGTTTGATGAGGTCCGGCACACCCGCCGCAGCCACGAGGATGTCCGCGGATCGTGACAGATCCTCGATTCCCGCCGTGAACTTATTGCACGAGACGACCGTCGCTTCTTGACGCATCAACAGCACGGCGATCGGCTTGCCCACCACGTCACTCGCGCCAATGACCACCGCACGCTTGCCGCGGAGAAACGGCGCGTCGTCGGTTCGCGGCGGAAGCACCGACTCGATCATCCGCATCACCGCAAGACCGGTACACGGCGCGAGCGAAGAGCGTCCGTAGACGACGTTGCCGATGTTGGCCGGGTTGACGCCCTCGACATCCTTCTCGGGTGCGATCAACCGCTGCACGCGATAGGGGTCGATGCCCGTCGGCAGGGGCATGTGCAGCATGATCGCTGTGACCTTCGGTTCGCTGCTCAAGAGCAGCACGCGACCGGCGATGTCGTCATAGCCCGCGGTCGCGGGCAGCAAGTGCAGCCGATAATCGATGCCGAGTGCTGCGCAGGTCTTTGACTGGTTTTCGGCGTAGACGCGAGCGCCGTTGTCGCCCGACTCGATGAGCACGGCATCGAGACCGACCGGCATGCCCGCGGCGCGTACGTCGCGCACCCGTGCGGCGATCTGCTCGCGAAAACGCTGCGAGAGAGCGTTGCCGTCGATGATCTGGGCCGAGGTTTGTGGTGCGATCTGAGCCGTCACGATGGCATCATACCGGTCGAACCCGAGGGCCGCACTGTTGCAGTACCATTCGGCCGTGAGCAAGTCCGAACGACATCTCGACGACGAGGCGACGCGCGGGGGCGAGACACCGGCGCAGCGAGTGTTGCATCTTCGTGACCTGCTGAACAGAGCGAACCGGGCGTACTACGCCGATGCGTCGCCCATGATGTCGGACGGCGAGTTTGATCGCTTGCTCGCCGAACTTGCCTCGCTCGAGCGCGAGCATCCGCATCTCGACAACCCCGACAGCCCGACCCATCGCGTCGGTGGCGAGCCGATCGAGGGATTCACCACCGTCCAGCACAGTGTTCCGATGCTCAGCATCGACAACTCATACAGCGAGGGGGATGTTCGCACGTGGGTCGATCGCTGCGTGCGAAGTATCGACGGCGGTGGGGGAGGTGCGTCGAGACCGCTCTTTGACAGTGGCAGCGAGACAACGAACGGCGTCGCTTTCATGTGCGACCCGAAGATCGACGGCGTCGCGCTCTCGCTTCGCTATGAGGACGGCAAACTCGTGCGAGCGCTCACGCGAGGCGACGGCGCCAGCGGCGACGATGTGACGCACGCCGCTCGTGCGATGCGTTCCATCCCGCTGGTGCTGCAAGGCGAAGCCCCGCGTGTGCTTGAAGTGCGGGGCGAGGTGTACATGCCGCTCAAGGAGTTCGTGAAACTCAACAAAGTGCAGGAAGACGCCGGCGAAGAACTCTTCCTGAACCCGCGCAACACCACCGCGGGCACGCTCAAGAACAAAGACCCCAAACTCGCGGCCTCCCGCGGACTTCGATTCTGCGCCCATGGCAAGGGCGAGATCAGTGGACTCGCGTCGTTCGCGACGTCGCACTCGGTGTTTCTGGCCGCGATCCGATCCCTCGGCATTCCGACCAACCCGCACACCGTGCGATGCGAGCATGCTGAAGACATCCTCTCCGCGATCCGCGCGTTTGACACGAAGCGGCATTCCCTTGACTACGCGACGGACGGCATGGTGGTGCGCGTCGATCGCTTTGACCAACAGGACGAACTGGGACTGACCGCAAAGAGTCCGCGCTGGGCCATCGCGTTCAAGTACCCGGCGGAGCGCAAGACAACAAAACTGCTGGACGTGCTGCATCAGGTCGGCAAGACCGGAAAGATCACGCCGCGTGCGGTGATGGAACCGGTGCTGCTCGCGGGCACGGTGGTGAAGCACGCAACATTGCACAACTACGGACGCGTGCTCGATGCAAGCACCGAGCGCGAAGGCGAACGTACGGACGTACGCATCGGCGACACGGTGTATGTCGAGAAGGCGGGGGAGATCATTCCCCAGGTGGTGGGGGTGGTCCTCGCCGAGCGATCTTCTGGCGCGAGAGTGATTGTGCCGCCCAGTGTGTGCCCCGAGTGCGCGGGGCCGGTGGAGCCCGAGCCTCCGGAAGCGATCGACGATCCACGACTCGAAACAGCGCGGCGTTGCGTGAACCCAGAGTGTCCAGCCCAAGTGCAAGAGAAACTCATCTGGTTCGCTGGGCGTCGACAGATGGACATCGAGGGTCTCGGTGAGAAGACGATCGAAACGATTCGTGCTGCCGGAACGATCCCGCTCAACTCGTTCGCGGATGTGTTCCGTCTGGCGGCGCACCGCGACAAACTGCTTGAACTCGACGGTATGGGCGAGAAGAAAGTGGACACATTGTTCGCGGGAATCGAGGCCGCGAAGTCTCGGGGCATGGCGAGGTTGCTCGGCGGCATGGGAATCCGCCACATCGGCGAAACGACATCAAAGCAGCTCGCACGCGTTTTCAAGAGCGTTGACGATCTGATCGCAGCTCCGGTCGAGGCGCTCATGCCCAAGGCGCTGAGCAAGTCGGACGCGGCGAGGCACGGTTTCACGGCGTCGCCGCAGGATCGCCCGGAGACCGGGCTTGGAAAGGACACCGCGCCGGTGGTATTCGCATACCTCCACAGTGCGGCGGCTCAACACACGTTCGACGATCTTCGCTCGCTGGGCGTTGATCTGGCGAGTCACGACTATCGCGACCCGGTCGCATCGTCCACGACTGGCAGCGGAACGTGGTCCGGAAAGACAGTTGTCCTCACGGGCACGCTCGAGCGTTGGGAACGCGCGGACTTGCAGGCGATCCTCGAAGGCCTGGGTGCCAAGGTCAGCGGCTCGGTGAGCAGCAAGACCTCGATCGTCATCGCCGGCCCTGGCGCGGGCTCGAAGCTCGACAAGGCCCGTGAACTTGGAGTCGAAGTATGGGACGAAGCGAGGCTGGTGAATGAACTGGCAAAGGCCGAGAACCCCGGATGATCGCGTCAACACCGGCAAATACTGGCGTTTTCTGTGCTGAGGTGTATCTTCCCCGTGGTGACAGCGTCGCCGGTGTCGCGTTGCGCGACCGCTTCAACTCCGTGACTCCCGAATTCGCACTTTGAGAAATGCACAACGTTGAGTTCAAAGCCGAACTGCGCGACCTGCCACTGGCACGGACGGTCTGCGGCGCGCTCAACGCGACGTTCATCGGCACGCTCGACCAGACCGACACCTATTACCGCATCCCGTCGGGTCGATTGAAGAAGCGTGAGTGCGTCGGCGAGCCCACCGAGTTCATCTTCTACGATCGCGCCAATCGCACCCGCCCGAAACTCAGCCACTTCACGATCTATTCCGAGCAGCAGGCGGCAGAGCGTTTTGGCCTCCAGCCACTGCCGATCTGGGTGGTTGTAAAGAAATCGCGAGCCCTCTTCATGCTCGGCGCGGTGCGCATCCACCTCGATCGCGTTGAGGGGCTCGGCAACTTCATCGAGTTCGAGGCCCTCGTCAGCACGAGCCAGAACATCGCCCGTTGTCATGAAGTCATCGCCGAGTTGCGCGAGGACTTCGGCCCCATTCTCGGCGAGCCCATCGCGTGCGGATACAGCGATCTGCTCGCCCGCGAAGGCGAGATGGAACAGCAGCCGCGGCCGTGATCGTTGCGCCTCCGTCGCGCGTTGCCGGTGTCACAGCGACTCGCGCCCGAACCCGCCATCGCGGATGAGTGACGCGACATGCGCGATGTCCGGCGCGATCGGGCGATCGTCGGTGAGTGGGGGGGCGACGCTGCGCACGACTTGAATGGCGTGCTCGACCACCGGGCCCGATCGCAAGGGGCGGTGCATCTCAACGCCTTGGGCAGCGCACAGAAGTTCAATCGCGACCACGTTCCTGGCAAGTTCCATCGCGCGGCGTGCCTTCGCCGCGCTGCGTGGGCCAAAGGAGTTGTAGTCCTCCATGCCGGCGCTGGTGGAGATGTTGGCGACGCTGGCGGGGTTGGCGAGCCCGATCATCTCGTTGCAACACGCCGCCGCGGTGTACTGCGCGATCATCAGACCTGAGTTGAGCCCGGGCTTGGGCGTGAGGTACGGCCGCAGGTGTGCCTCGGGGTCGTTGGCGGCGAGCATGAGGAAGGTGCGGCGCTCGGCGATGCCGGCAATGTGCGCGATCGCGACAGCAAGCGTGTCGAGGGGGATTGCCAAAGGCATGCCGTGGAAATTACCGGCGGAGACAATCGCCCGATCCGAGACGCCGTCAAAGACGAGCGGATTGTCCGTGACGGCTTGGAGTTCGGCGTCGACGGCCCGTTTTACATAACACGCCGCGTCCCATGCCGCGCCGAGCACGGTGGCCGCACAGCGGAGCGAGTAGGGATCCTGCACCCGTGGGTCGTTCTCGAGATGGCTCAGGATGATCTCGCTACCCGCGAGCGCATCGCGTAGACGTGCCGCCAGATGCGCAGGTCCGCTCTGATTGCGAGCGGCATACACGCGTGCATCGAGGTGCGCGTCGGTTCCGCGGCACGCATCGATCGACATCGCGCACGCAGAGATCGCGGCCGAAAAGAGGCGTTCAACTTCGCCCAGCAGCAACGCGCCTTCGGCCGCCATCAAGTGCGTGCCGTTGATGAGGGCCAAGCCCTCCTTCGCCTCCAGTTGCAGAGGCTCAATGCCGCACGCGCGCAGCGCGGAGGCCGAGGGTGCGATCGTCGTCGAACCCCGGCGCGTCACTTCGCCTTCGCCGATGAGCGCCAGTGCGACGTGCGAAAGCGGCGCAAGATCGCCCGACGCTCCCACCGAGCCAACCGAGGGCACGATCGGCGTGATGCCGTGGTTCAGGGCATCGACAATCGTCTGGGCGACGACCTGCCGAACGCCCGAATGCCCGCGACAGAGCGAGGCGGCAAGTAGCAGCATCATTGCGCGAACGGTGGCGACGCACAACGGTTCGCCAACGCCAGCCGAGTGCGAGCGGATGAGATTTTGCTGCAAGGCACGCAGGTCTGCCGCAGGCACGCGCGTACGACTGAGTGATCCAAATCCTGTGTTGATGCCATAGTGACTCTGCCCATCGCTCAACGCTCGCTCAACCACCGAGCGCCCGTGTGCAAGCAACGCCATCGCCGCGGGCTCAATCACCACGGGGCGATCTCGAAGAGAGACTTCTTCGACGTCGCGAAGGAGCAACGCCCCGCCGTCCAACCGAACGGGAGACCTCTTCCATCCATCGGGTGCTGCCGGTTTGTGTTGGTCTGTCACGGGCGGGTCACTTCCTTCTCGGGCCTCGGGCGCTTCCCACTGTTCCCTTGATGCGTTCGACGCTGGACAGCGTACGCAAAATCCTGATACTGTCGAAGCGACGCGGTTCCGCGTCACTTGCACGGCGGCGGCCTGCCGCGAAGGGGTTGTATGTCCATTCTGACGGTCGCGGCATCGCCCGCGATGACCAACTTCGAATACTCGATCCAGTTCTTCCTCCAGTTTGCCGTCATTCTCGCGGTCGTGCGAGTGGTGGGGTGGCTTGGTCGCTTCATCGGCCAGCCGCAAGTCGTCGGCGAAATGATCGCGGGCGTGATCCTTGGACCTTCACTCATCGGACACTTCTTCCCCGAGTTCAGTCAGTATCTGTTTCCGCGTTTCCTCACGGACACCGCCGGCAACATCATCATGACCGACACCGGCAAGAAGATGGCCCATCCGTTGATGACGGTCATTTATTGCGTCTGCCAGGTCGGGCTTGTGCTCTACATGTTCATCGTCGGAACGGAGTTCCGCACCGATCACATCGTCAAGCACGCCAAGAGTGCGGCCTCAGTCAGCCTGGCGGGAATCCTCACGCCGTTCGCGCTGGGTGCCGCGTTGGCGCTGTGGTTCCTGCACGATCACGAACTGTTCAGCGAAGGTGTGACGCGTCTTGAAGCCGTGCTCTTTCTCGGTGCGGCCATGTCGATCACAGCGTTCCCGATGCTTGCGAGAATCATCTATGAGCGAGGGCTCTCCGGCAGCCGGCTGGGAACGCTCGCGTTGGCCGCGGGATCGATCGACGACGCGATCGCGTGGTGCTTGCTGGCCGTGGTGCTTGCGAGTTTCAAAAACGACTGGAACATTGCGACGTTTGCCCTGGCAGGGGGAGTCGGCTACGCGATCTTCACACTGACGGCGGTGCGACTCGCCTTCGTGCCGATCGGAATGCGAGTCGAGGCAAAAAAACACCTCTCCACCCCCCTCTTCGCGTTCGTGCTTGTGCTGCTCATGCTCGCGGCGTGGTGGACCGACTATTGCCAGATCTACGCGGTCTTCGGCGCGTTTATTCTCGGTTTGGCTATGCCGCGAGGCGTGTTCACGAAGCAACTCCAAGAGCGCATCGAACCGCTGACGACGGCGTTCCTTCTCCCGATGTTCTTCATCTATTCCGGGCTGAACACGAAGTTGTCGTTGGTCAACACGCCGCACTTGTGGCTGATCGCGCTGCTCGTGCTGGTGGCCGCGTGCGTCGGCAAGTTCGTCGCCTGCTGGTTGGCGGCACGTCTGCACGGCGAACCCAACCCCGAGGCCCTCGCCATCGGTTCGCTGATGAACGCCCGCGGCCTGATGGAACTCATCATCCTCAACATCGGCCTCGAGAAGGGGCTCATCACCCAGACGCTCTTCAGCATCATGGTGGTGATGGCTGTGGCGACGACGCTGATGGCGACGCCGCTGTTCGAACTGGTGTATGGCCGCAAGCACATGAAGGATCGGGTGCTGCACACGGGATGAGGGATCCCGCCGCACGTGTCGGGGTCCAGAAAAAGCGATGGCCTATGACCAAGAGAACGTCCTATAATGGAAGTTATGTAAAACGCCGTCATTCGGTCCGCCTTGAGCCTTGCAAACAACCGGCGGCCACTCGTTCAACCGACGCGGTAGACTGCCCTGATGCAGTCCAAAGCAGCAACTGTCGCCGAGTATCTTGCCTCGCTCCCTGAGGATCGGCGTGCCGCGCTCAACGCCGTCCGCGAGGTGTTCCGCGCGAACATGGATCCGCAGTTGGTCGAGTGCATGAACTACGGCATGATCGGCTACGTCGTGCCGCACAGCATTTATCCCGCTGGCTACCACTGCGATCCCAAACTGCCGCTGCCGTACGGCGGGCTCGCGTCGCAGAAGAACCACATGTCGCTCTACCTGATGTGTACCTACGCCGACGCCCCGACCGAGGCACGCCTGCGCAAGGCGTGGGCCGCGACGGGCAAGAAGCTCGACATGGGCAAGTCGTGCATCCGCTTCAAGCGGGTCGATGATCTCGCGTTTGACGCCATCGCCGACACGCTGCGCCAAGTCACCGTCAAGGGGTTCATCGCCCAGTACGAGAAGATGCTCGGTGGTTCCAAATCGGTACAGAGGGCGACGACCACCAAGCCGAAGTCGACTCCTGCGAAAGCCAAGGCCGCGAGACAGCCGAAGCCGAAGATCACGTCAGCCAAGACGGCGGCCTCCAAGCCAGGGGCGAAGGCCACACGCGGCCAGCCAAAACGGAAAGCGAAGGTCAAGAAGAGATGACGTGGACGACCGAGGAGATTCAGAAGCGTGTCGCGTCGTTCCCCTTCTGGTACCACCGCATCGAGCTTCCCGGGGGCGTTGTCACGCCCGGGATCAACCCGTATGCGCCCGAGATGTACAAAGTCCCGACGGATCTGACGGGCAAGCGCGTGCTCGACGTCGGAGCGTGGGACGGCTACTGGACGTTTGAGGCCCTGCGTCGCGGCGCGGCCGAAGTGGTCGCAGTCGATGACTTCAGCGATTACCTCGGCTCGCTACGCACCGATGACCGGAAGGCGTGGCAGACGTTCGATCTGTGCCGCGACATGCTCGGGTACGGCGAACCTCGTTGCAAGCGGATCGAGATCAGCATCTACGAGATCTCGCCGGAGAAACTCGGCGGGATGTTCGACGTCGTGCTCTTCTTCGGGACGCTTTACCACTTGCGTCACCCTCTGCTCGGTCTCGACAAGATTGCCGAAGTGACCAAGCCCGGCGGCGAAGTCTGCGTCGAAACCACGATCCTCGATGACTACAGCCCCTATCAGGGGGGTTTCGGACGCGGCTACGCCGGGCGACAGATTGTCAGCGAGTTCTATCCGACCAACGAGTACGCCGGAAACGTCACCAACTGGTTCAACCCCACGCTTCACTGTCTCGCGGCATGGCTGCATGCGGCGGGCTTCGAGAAACTGCAAGGCTGGAAACTCATGAGCCAACCGACGCAGGTCGGATTCTGTCGCGGCTTTGCCAAGGGCTTCCGCAAGTCCAATGCTCCCGCAGTGTCGACGGATGTCCCTCCGCCGCCTCGTGTGTAATCGCGTGCTCGAAGCACACGCCGCTCATCATGATGCCGCGGCTTTGGTTCTCCGCGTCCGAGTCCTATCCTCGTCCGACCGCACTCCCCCACTGTCCGGCCCTGTAGCTCAGCGGTTAGAGCAGGCGACTCATAATCGCTCGGTCCCGGGTTCGAGTCCCGGCGGGGCCATTCTCATTTGACGGCACGCACGTTCAGACTGATCGGTATGCCGTCGAGCGTCACCTCGGTGCAGTCCTCGAACATCGCGAAGCGATCGACGCGCTCGAAGGATGAGAATCCCGCGCCGCGCAGATAGGCCCCGAGGATTCCGATTGTGAAACCCGCCTTGTGGAAGTCGAAGCCGTCCATTTGCCCGCCGTAGATGATCCGCATGAAGTGGTAGTGAGCTCGCGCGTCGTACTTGGGATCGAGAAACATTCGACAGATGATCTCAAGGTCCGGCACGCCGATGCGGAACACGCCGCCTCGCGCCAGAACGCGATGAACCTCCTTAAACGCACGGGCCACTTCGTTCTTGTAACTCAGGTGTTCGTAGACGTGCGAGGCATAGACCTCAGCGATTGAACCATCACCAAATCGCGAAAGGTCGACCACGCTGCCTACGAAATCCACGCCGGGTCCGGCCTGAATGTTGAGGATCTTCCAGCCCCCGCGCGGTGTGGTACCACCGAGGTGCAAACGCAACGGCGAATGGGACGATGTCTGTTCTCTCATGTCAGAGAACAGAGTATCGTGGAGAATGCGACGAGCCAAACCCGTCATACCCTCGGGCTCATGCACCTCTCCTTCGTCATCCCCGCCCACAATGAAGAGGCCCTGACAGGGCGTTCGATCGGCTGCATCCAGCGGGCGATGGACGAATTCAATCGCTCGCGGGCTGCGCACACGCCGCAGGTTGCCCCCCCACTCTCCTACGAGATCATCGTCGCCGCTGACGGCTGTACCGATCGCACGGTCGAGATCGCCCGTGCTGCGCAGGCAGCGGTGTACGAGCACGATCGTCGCCAGATCGCGGCGACGCGGAATCTCGGGGCACGGCACGCCACCGGCGATGTGCTCTTCTTCATCGACGCGGACACATACGTCCGCGCCGAGAACCTCGCCCAGGCTCTGGATGCGCTCGATGCCGGAGCGGTCGGCGGCGGCGCGCCGTTCCGTCTCGACGGCGAGATATCTTGGCATGTGCGGTGTTTCCTCGCGATGCTGATGCTGCTCTTTCGCTTGGCCAAGTACACAGGCGGGGCATTTCTCTTCTGCCGTCGCGACGCGTTTGCGGCCACCGGCGGCTGGGACGAACAGTTCTACGCGAGTGAAGAGATTCACCTCGCGAACGCCCTCAAGAAGCAGGGACGCTTCGTCATCATCCGCGACGTCGTTCACACGTCGGGCCGCAAGGCTCGCGCGTACTCGGGTTTGCGAGTCTGGGGCTTCATGTTCAAGACCATCTTCCGGCCCTCCACGCTGAAGCAACGCGAGCACATGTGGATGTGGTACGACCCGCGCAAGCCCGACGCCACCGACAACGCGCCGATGCCATGATCGCACGTTCACGCAGCGCGGCCTTCAAAACGCGAACCGTCGCCCCCACTCACGCGAGTTCGCACGTTTTATTTTACCCTGTTTTTCTAGGGTATTTTGCACCATATGGGTGCAAGAACCCGCCCTCTGTTCGCAACTCTCTTCGTGCGGTGAACCGGCCCGGGCGTGTGCCCTGGCCCGCCGCCAAGTCCTGCGTGTCGGGAGGGTCCCATGGTTCGCATCGCATCCGGTTCGCTGCTCGTTTCTGCTCTGCTCGCATGTTCCGCTGGCGTCGCCAGCGCCCAGCTCTATTCCAGTGGTTTGTGGCACACGCCCATGGGCAGTGCAACCTTTGGCATTCCCGAAGGCCGCCGTCTTCCCGTCAACAACATCGGCTCCAGCGGCCAGGATGGCGTCGAGATCACGCTCCACTCCATGTTCGGAGGTGGCACCGGTGTCACGGTCGGCGACCTCCCGATTGGTGCATCACTTCGACATCGTTACAAGGGCTGGGACGGAACGATCAAGGGCCACATCGATATGACCCGGCTCTCCAACGGCATGATGCAGCCATCGGTCGCGTTCCCCGGCGCAACGGCGATCCGAGCGGTCACCTACGACACGACCGGTCTCGTCGTCGGCGACGTGATCACACCCGGCGGTGGTCCGCTCAACTCCACGCCGGTTCCCTACGGCCCGTGCCCCGATGGCTCTTGGCCTCAACTCACGCCGCGCTATTACATCTCGGCCATTACTCACTTGCCCACGGTGTACTACGTGTGGTCGTGTGTCGGTCCCAATGGCGAGACAAACACCTATACCTACGAGGGACGCCGTGCGAACACAACCTACGAACCCGTGTACCCGGTCGGTACGTTCCCCGACCCAAGCGTCGAGTCCGTCATCATCACCGGCGGCGGCATCCCCGGGTTCACGCTCGAAGACGCCAGCCTCAGCACCTTCAACACCGAAGTCCGCTCACTCGGCGATGCACAACTCTCTGAAGTCTGCTCACCCGGCACAACCTCGTGCGCTCCCTCCGATCGTCGTCTGCCTGTCCGCAACCTCGGCTCCAGCGGCCAGGACGGCGTCGAGATCAAGTGGACGCCCGCAAGCGTCGCGACCGTTCCATTCGAACTCGTCCCGAATCCGGCTGGCTACGGCATGGGCAAGGCCATGTACGAATGGATCAAGCCCAGTTGGGACAACCCCAAGCGTGAGATCTACACGATCCAACCCGACCCCAGCGGGATGCCACGCACCATGATCACCATCGACCGAAGCGAACTCGGTGATTCGCTCTGCAGCGTCAACGGCACCATCGGCGGCTCGCCTTCGGGTGGCACCGGCGGCGGTGGGAGCGGCGGTTCCTCCAGTTCCATCATCATCTACATCGACGGCATGTACTGGGGCACCTACGACCACGTCCCGTTCTGGGTGAAGTACTTCCTCCGCACTACCATCGGCGGCATTGGCGGCAATGGCAACACCCCCACCGGCGTCACCGTCATTGCCAACGGAATGGTCACGCAGTTCGTCGCCGACTCCATCGACATCGACTTCACCGACATGCCCAGCGGCGTCGCGATGGCCGGCATGGAACTCACGCAACCCCTCGGCGGCGACTTGATCATCCACGGCGTCTCGACCGTTGACGCTTCGCTCGCCTGTGCAGGTGACTTCAACGCCGATGGCTTCCTCGACTTCACCGACTTCGACGCATTCGTCTCCGCCTTCGAGAGCGGCGACATGAACGCCGACTTCAACGGCGACGGCTTCCTCGACTTCACCGACTTCGACGCATTCGTTGCCGCGTTCGAGTCCGGCTGCTGAATCGCGGGCACCTCCGCCCGTTTGTTCCCGAGTCTCAACACGCAGGCCCGGTCCGCGCCCCTCGCCGGACCGGGTCTTTTCACGCGCCGACGGCCAATCACTCCCCCCACTGCACCTATACTCGCACGCTCATTTTTCAGGAACCTCTCTCATGCTCCTTCGGCGTACCCATACCTGCGGCGAACTCCGCGAATCCCACATCGGTCAGACCGTCCGACTCAACGGCTGGGTCAACTCCTATCGCGGGCACGGCACCGGCCTTGTCTTCATCGACCTTCGCGATCGCTTCGGCGTCACCCAGCTCGTCTTCGATGGCGCGGACCTCCCCACCGACGTGATGGAAACCGCCGACCACCTCCGAAACGAGGACGTGGTCGCCGTCGAAGGTGTCGTGCGCATCCGCGGTGGCGGCGAGAACGCCAAACTCATCACCGGCAAAATCGAGATACTGGTCAAGACGCTGCAAGTCCTCAACAAGACCGATCCGCTGCCGTTCCTCCCCGATGACACCGGCTCGGGCGGGAAACTCGCCAACGAAGACATCCGCGGCAAGTACCGCTACATCGATTTGCGCCGCCCCGCGATGCAGAACGTCCTCAAGACGCGTCACACGATTTATCAGAGCACCCGCCGCTACTTCGACGAGAACGGCTTTCTTGAGATCGAGACGCCGATCCTCTACAAGTCGACGCCCGAGGGCGCGCGCGAGTTCCTCGTGCCCAATCGCCACCTCGCCGGCAACTGGTACGCCCTGCCGCAGAGCCCTCAACTCTTCAAGCAGATTCTGATGGTGGCGGGCTGCGATCGCTACATGCAAATCTGCCGCTGCTTCCGTGACGAAGACCCGCGCGCCGATCGTCAGGCCGAGTTCACGCAGATCGATCTAGAGATGTCCTTCGTCCGACGCGAACACGTCATCGAGATGATGGAGGGCTTCATCCGTCGTCTGTGGAAGGACATCGCCGGTTACGACGTGCCGCCGATCCAGAAGATGCCCTATCGCGAAGCGATGGAGCGTTTCGGCATCGATCGTCCCGACACCCGCTACGGCCTCGAACTCACCGATATCTCCGACATCGCTGCCAAGACCGACGTGGGCTTCTTCAAGGACACCCTCGCCAAGGGCGCGGACCGCCCGAAGTTCAACAGCCAGCGCGGCGTCGTCAAATGCATCCGCGTCCCCGGCGGCGCGGAGAAACTCACCCGCAAGATCACCGACGGCTATCACGAATTTGTGCGCGGCTTCGGTGCTGGCGGCTGTGCCGTCACGAAGGTGAACGCCGCAGGCGCATTCGAGACCGGCATCGCCAAGTTTCTTGAGCCCATCGCCGCAGAACTCAGAAGCACGCTTGGCCTGCAAGCCGGTGACACGGTGCTGTTCGTCGCCGATACGTACAACATCGCGACCAAGGCGCTGGGTGAACTTCGGCAAAAGGTCGCACGCGACATGGGCGTGGTGCCCAAGCCCGGGGCTGAGGGCGGACCGTGGAACTTCCTTGTCGTCGTCGACTTCCCGATGTTCGAGAAGGACAAGGAGTCGGGCCGCTGGGTTGCGATGCACCATCCGTTCACCGCGCCGCGCGACGATCAGGCCGAGATGTTCGTCAAGGCCGACGTCACTGACGAGGTGACGATCGAGTCGATCGTCTCGGCGGGGTATGACTTCGTCCTCAATGGCCAAGAGATCGCCGGCGGCAGCGTGCGCATCCACGATCGCGCGGTGCAGGCCAAGGTCTTCCAGTTGCTGGGCCTGACGCCCGAACAGGCCAAGGAGAAGTTCTCGTTCCTGCTGGAAGCGCTGTCCTACGGCGCTCCGCCGCACGCGGGCGTCGCGTTCGGTCTCGATCGCCTGGTGATGAACTTCGTCGGCACCAGCAACATTCGCGACGTGATCGCCTTCCCCAAGACCCAGATCGGTCAGGATCTCATGACCGGCGCACCAGGTCCGGTGACGGACGAGCAACTCAAGAATGTCCACGCGGCAGCACTGCGACCGAGGACGTAAAACTTTATGCTACAACCTGTTGCAGCAATTGCCCGGCGGGCTTCCCTGCCGGGTTTTGTTTGTTCGTATCACGCGTCGAATTCGGACAAAGACTTCCATTATTGCCGACAAGAGGATACGCTAGTCCATTATTGCTGGGCTGGTTCCCTCTTTTCGGAGCAATCCATGCAGAAGCGTTCCTGGGCCGAGCCGTTCAAGATCAAGATGGTCGAACCGCTGCGGATGACGACGCCCGATGAGCGCGAGGCGGCGATCGAGGCCGCCGGCTTCAACACCTTCCTGCTCCGGAGCGAAGAGGTCTACATCGATCTGCTCACCGACTCGGGCACGAGCGCGATGAGTGATCGACAGTGGGCCGGCATGATGCTCGGCGACGAGGCCTACGCCGGCAGCGCGAACTTCTACCACCTCGAAGACGCGATGCGCCGCTACTACGGCTACAAGCACCTCATCCCCACCCACCAGGGCCGCGGCGCTGAGCACATCCTCAGCCGCATGCTCATCAAGCCCGGCGACGTTGTACCCGGCAACATGTACTTCACCACCACGCGGGCACACCAGGAACTTGCGGGCGGCCGATTCGTCGACATCATCTGCGACGCGGCCCACGACGCCGCAAGCCTCGAGCCCTTCAAAGGCAACATCGACCTCAAGAAACTTGAAGCCGTCATTGAGAAGCACGGCTCGGTCAAGATTCCCTACGTCTGCGTGCAGTGCTGCGTAAACATGGCGGGCGGCCAACCGATCAGCCTCGCCAACCTGCGTGCCGTCCGCGAACTCACCACGCGTCACGGCATCCTCATCATGCTCGACGCCACCCGCGCCGTCGAAAACGCGTACTTCATCAAGCAGCGTGAACCCGGCTACAGCACCCGCAGCATCGAGGAAATCCTCCGCGAAATCTGCTCACTCACCGACGGCTGCACCAACTCCGCCAAGAAGGACTGCCTCGTCAACATCGGCGGCTTCCTGTGCCTCAACGATGACGCGCTCGCCGAGGAAGCGACCAACATGGTCGTGCTCTTCGAGGGCCTGCATACGTATGGCGGGCTCGCGGGGCGCGACATGGAAGCCATGGCCATCGGCATCGGCGAGTCGGTGCAGTACGACCACATCCGCGCCCGCATCGGTCAGGTCGAATACCTCGGCAATCTGCTCGACAAGGCCGGCGTGCCGATCGTCAAACCCATCGGTGGGCACGGCGTGTTCCTCGACGCGCTCAAGTTCCTGCCCCATGTGAAACGCGAAGAGTTCCCGGCCCAGTCGCTCTCCGCAGCGTTGTATGTTGAATCGGGCGTGCGCACGATGGAGCGCGGCGCGGTCAGCAGCGGGCGCGACGCCGATACCGGCGAGAACATCTTCCCCAGACTCGAACTCGTGCGGCTCACCATCCCACGCCGCGTCTACACGCAGGCCCACATGGACGTCACCGCCGAGTCAATCATCACACTCTTCGAGGAGCCCGAACGCGTAACTGGCCTGAAGTTCACCTACGAACCCAAGTACCTGCGCTTCTTCCAGGCACGCTTCGCCCCCGTGGTCGGCAATGTTGTCCTTCGTCCAAGCAAGCAGAACGCAGCGCAAAGCCGCGGCGTCGCAGTGAACTGATCGCGATCGGAGCAGTCGCCCATGAACGACGACCTCGGCATGATGAGTGCGTGGTTCGCGGGGCCCAAGGCGGAGAACGCCCAGTGGTTCAATGCATGGCTCGGCCGCATCGCCGAGGACTATTCCGCATGGCGACGCAACTACTTTCCCGAAGACGGCGTCGTCGTTGACTCGGCACTGCGCCGACACAACGAGCCGTTCATGGACGCGTTCGAGGATCGGCTGCTTGAGTTGCTCGCGCGACTCAAGAACGACGTGCCGTTCCACAGCCCGCGCTACGCCGCCCACATGCTCGCCGAGCAGACGCTGCCGGGCATCGCCGGCTACTTCGCGGCGATGCTTTACAACCCCAACAACGTCACGTCGGATGTCGCTCCGGTCACGGTCGCGCTTGAGCTTGAAGCCGGACGATTGCTCTGCCGCATGATCGGCTACGACGAGCATGCGTGGGCCCACCTCTGCTCGGGAGGCACGTCGGCGAACATCGAAGCACTCTGGGTCGCCCGCGCGACGAAGTATCTGCCTCTGGTCGTCCGCGATGTGCGGCACACGCTGGGACTCATCGACCCATGGACGCGATGCGATGACGCGGAACTTCTGGCGATGTCCCCCACCGCCGCGATGAAGTGGTACGAATCCCTCTGGCGAGAGATCGCCGACACTTCGGGCGGCGACGACCTGCTTCACACCGCGAGAGGAGCATTCGCCGCGTCGAGATACAACATCGCCGAACGCGGCATCGGCGCGGTATGCGCCGCCGTCGGTTCATCGCCGGTGCTCCTGGTCCCGGAGTCCCACCACTATTGCTTCGAGAAGGCGATGGACGTCCTGGGGCTGGGGCGTGCCGCACTCGTCAGCGTGCCGGTGGACGGTGATTTCCGCCAGCGCGTCGACGCGCTCGAAACGGCGATCGAAGGTGCCGAGCGGGATGGTCGCCATGTGCTTGCCGTCGTCGCCGTGGTCGGCTCGACCGAAGAAGGGTCCGTCGATCCCGTCGATCAGATCGTCGCGATGCGTGACCGACGCGAGCACGCGGGCAAGTCCTCATTCTGGCTGCACGCCGACGGCGCGTACGGCGGGTATCTTCGCACGATCACGATTCCCAAACGCGTCGGTCTCGGCCCGTCCCACGCCGCCGTCAAGATCGGGTGTGAAGTCCGCGATATCTCGCTGACGTTGCCCGAGCACGGCGAGTGTGCCGCGCTCGAGCACATGAAGGATTGCGACTCGGTCACGATCGACCCGCACAAGATGGGCTACATCCCTTATCCCGCTGGCGCGATCTGCTTCCGCAGCAATCTCATCAAGCCACTGATGCGGCAGACCGCGCCGTATCTCGAAGAAGCCTCGCACGACATCGATGCGGAACGGGCATCGGACTCGATTGGTCTCTATGTGCTCGAAGGCAGCAAGCCCGGCGCGAGCGCGGCCGCCGTCTGGCTCAGCCACACCCTCATCCCGCTCGACAACGCCGGGCACGGGCGACTTATGCGCGAGAACATCCGCAACGCCTGCGAACTCCACGCGCTGCTGGAGCACTATCCGGACCTCGACGGCGACGACGGGGTGCGTGCCGTGTGCCTATGTCCGCCCGGTTCGAACATCGTCTGCTACGCCTTCCGCCCCGCGCGCCCGGATGCCACGCTGCGAGAGATCAACGCGCTCAACCGAGCCGTGTTCGAGAAGTTCAACCTCTCCGCCGACGAACGCGTCTGCGAGCAGAACTTCTTCGTCAGTCGCACCGCGCTCGGCGTGCGGCAATACTCGGTTGCGACGGTCGGCGCGTTTCTCGAACGCCTCGGTGTCGGCGTGGACGAGTACACGTGCGAGGGCGTGTTTCTCCTCCGCTCGGTGATGATGAATCCGTGGTATGCATTCGCGAAACGTCGTGGGCGCTACTACCTCTCCGAGTTGGTCGCTGAGATGTATCGTGCCGCGGGAGAGATCGTGCGACGCACGCCCGCGGCCCGTGTGACACTCTAGAAACGACAGTCGTTCGTCGATGAAGAAGTCCCTTTTGCGATGCACCGCGCGCGGGCTCACCAGACCATGGCTGGCACCGGGTTCTCAGATTCTCGACCACGGCGGCACTTTGCGTCCCAACTTCGGGAACGCGCGGAATATGCACTTGTCTAAGCGCCTGAAAACACAGGCCTTATGCCATGCTCACCTGCTCCCGCTCTGGCACAGAGGTTGCAACTGTTCTTGTGGCGGGCGTTGAAGATGCGGCCCGCCCGCGACGACTGCGCCAGCGGCCATCGCGCGGGACGGGAGCTGGCTTCCGCCTCGGGACGAGCCATGCCAAGATCAGCCCGCTCATCGTTGCCGTCGGGCGTCGTGCCGCGTCGCATGATCGGATTCGTCGCGCTGCTTGCCGCCACGTGCGCGTGGTTACTCCTCGCCCGACCCGCGAGTGCCCAAGACACCTCAGACATTGAGGCGGCGAATCGTCGCTGTCTGCGTTGTCACGGCCAGGAGAAGATCGCCACCCTCAACCCCGCCGAGCGCCTCTCGATGGTCGGCACGTGGCTCGACCCGGGCACGCCGCCAGCGGCCACCACGCCCCAAGCCGCGCTGACGGGCAATGAACCCGCGACCCGCCCGACACTCTTTGTCGCCGCAGACGCGCTCACGCACGGCGTACACGCGACAAGCAGGTGCATCGACTGCCACGAAGACGCCGCCCGACTGCCGCACGAGCCAGTCTTGCAGTTTCAGACCTGCGCGACGAAGTGCCACGCCAAGGAGGCCCAGGCATTCCCTCTCGGTGCCCACGCCCAGGCACGCCGCCACGGCGATCCGCTCGCGCCGACCTGTGCGTCGTGTCACGGCGGGCATGCCATCGCCCGTCTCAGCGACCCGAAGTCTCCTCAGCATCGACTCAACAGCATCTTCCTGTGCGCCGAGTGCCATGAAAAGCACATGAAGGACACGCCCGGCGGCTACAAGCCTCGCAAGCACATCGAGGCATACTTGCACAGTGCTCACGGCAAGGCGGTCGCGCAGTCTGGACTCGTCGCCGCACCCACCTGCGCCGATTGCCACAGCGCCCACGATGTCCATGCTGTGAGTGACCCCGCGTCGCCGGTCTATCGCTCCAACATCTACAACACCTGCGGGCGCTGCCACGTCGGCATTCTCAATATCTACAAGAACAGCATCCACGGCAGCAAAGCGATGGGCGGCAACGCCGACGCCCCCGTCTGCACCGACTGCCACACCTCGCACGAGATCATCCAGCCCGACAGGGTGCAGTTTAAGCTCGCGAGCGGCGATCGCTGCGGCAAGTGCCACGAAGATCGCATCGAGCACTATCGCGAGACCTTCCACGGCAAGGCCCTCGCCCTCGGCCTGCCGAACGTTGCCGCGTGCTACGACTGCCACGGCCACCACGACATCGTCCCGATCAACGACCCTGCAAGCCGCTTGCATGGCGAGCGCAAGCTCGAGACCTGTCGCCAATGCCACCCGAACGCAGGCCCCAAGTTCACGCAGTACCTCGCCCACGCCGACCACACCAATCGCGAGTTGTATCCGTCGCTCTACTGGACGTTTGTCTTCATGACGATGATCGTGGTGGGCACGTTCCTGTTCTTCGGCGCGCACACAATTCTCTGGCTGGCCCGCACCACCGTCGTCTACATCCGTGATCGCAAGGCCTTTCGCGAAGCCAAACTCCACTGCCTTCAGGATAAGGAAACATTCGTTCGCTTCAAGCCGTTCGATCGCTTCCTGCACATCCTCGTGATGAGCAGTTTCCTGCTGCTTGTGGCCACGGGCATGCCGCTCAAGTTCTACTACACCGACTGGGCAAAGCACCTCGTCAACTGGATCGGCGGTCTTGAAGCCGCCGCCCAACTCCATCGTCTCGGCGCGATCATCACGTTCGCCTACTTCACGTTGCACATCGGCAGTCTGATCCGTCGTGGGTACGTCAATCGCGCCCAGTTCACAGACCCTGCCAAGAACAAAGTCACGTTCCGTCAGGTGCTGCGCGTCGTCTTCGGCCCCGACCTGCCGTACCCGCACATCGACGACCTGAAGGAATGGTGGGCACACCAGAAGTGGTTCTTCGGTCGCGGTCCTCGCCCGCAGTTTGACAAGTGGACGTACTGGGAAAAGTTCGACTATCTCGCCGTGTTCTGGGGCGTCGCCGTCATTGGCATCAGCGGACTCGTGATGTGGTTCCCAGAAAAGGTCACCACGGTGTTCCCCGGCTGGATCATCAACATCGCGCTGATCGTGCACAGCGATGAGGCGTTGCTGGCCGCAGGCTTCATCTTCGCGTTCCACTTCTTCAACGTTCACTTCCGTCCAGAGAAGTTCCCGATCGACTCGGTGATTTTCTCAGGCCGCATCTCCAAGACCGAGATGCTGCACGAGCGCAAGCGCTGGTACGACCGGCTGGTCGCGGCCGGGCGTCTCGACAGTTTGCGCGTCTCCGACGAATGGTCGCAGTGGCGGCGCGTGCTGCACCCGATTGGCTTCCTGGCCTTTGGCATCGGACTCATCCTGCTCGTCTTGATCGTCTACGCGATGGGCTCGCGCCTGTTCGGAGGTCATTAGCCGCGACCGTCGCTCGCTTCTTCTCTCGCACTTGCTCTCGGATCGCCTCATGAGCCTGACCCACGCAACCTCGACGCGTCCACGCCTCGACCTCGCGGCATGTGTGTTCATCATGGCTTTCGCGACCGTGGTCTTCGCGCAGCCCGCGACCGACGCAAATCCCGATCGACGGTGCATGCAGTGCCACGGTCAGACGCACATCGCGACGCTCTCGCCCGCCGAGCGCAGGTCCATGGTCGGCACGAAACTCGACACCAGCACCCCGGCCGCTCCACCATCCGCGACGCCCACTGATCCACTCACCGGCAACGAGCCCCCGACACGACCGAACCTCTTCGTCCACCCCGAACAACTCAAAGGCGGCGTTCACGAGAAGAACACTTGCGTCGATTGCCATACCGACGCGGCGACTCTGCCGCACGCTCCAAGCCTCAATACCGCGACGTGCGCAACCAAATGCCACGAGTCCGCCGCCTCGGCATACGCGGCGGGCTCACACAAGACCGCTCTGGATCGCAAGGACGCGATGGCACCGACGTGCGCCACCTGCCACGGCGGGCATGAGATTCTCAAAGTCTCGGATCGCAAGGCCCCGCAGAACAAACTCAACTCGCTCCATCTCTGCGGCGATTGCCACGTCAAGCACTCGGCCCCAGCCAACGGCGGCCCGCCCGACTCAAACCGGATCAATAGTTACCTTGAATCGACGCACGCCCGCGCTCTCACCAAAGCGGGCCTGCCCATGGCGGCCTCATGCTCCGACTGCCATGGTGCCCACGCGGTGAAACCGTCAAAAGACCCCACGTCGACGGTTCACCGCGCGAATGTACCGGCCACATGCGGCAAGTGCCATGTCGGCGTCATCGAGCAGTATCAGACGAGCGTCCATGCCGCCGCCAACACCGACAACCCCGGGAGCGCAGCGGTCTGCTCGGATTGCCACACCTCGCATCAGATCACGCTCGCCGGCACGCCCGACTTTGTTCGCGACGTGATCGCTGAATGCGGCAAGTGCCACGACAGCCCGGACGCCAAAGGCGATCGTGTCGGGACATACTACAAGTCATATCTTGAGAGCTACCACGGCCAGGTCACCAAACTCGGCGGCGATCGTGCGGCCCGGTGCTCGGACTGCCACGGTGCCCATGACATCAAGCCGCTCCGCAACCCCGACTCGCGTGTCGCCGCCGCCAACCTTGTGGCCACCTGCGCCGCATGTCACCCCAAGGCCAACGCCCAGTTCGTTCGCTTTGATCCGCACGCCAATCACCGCGACGCCAAGAACTACCCGGTGCTCTTTGGCGTGTGGCTCTACTTCATGATCATGATGTCGGGCGTCTTCACGTTCTTCGGTATGCACACCATCCTGTGGTTCATCCGTGCCACCGCCGAACGCCGCAAGATGAACGCCCAAGGTCTGCAGCACGCCCATCACGCGCGTCCGACCACGGCCATTCGTCGTTTTTCCGGCCTCGATCGCATCAACCACGCGTTCGTTGCGATCACGTTCTTCGGCCTCACCGCCACCGGCATTCCGCTCATCTTCGCCGAGCACGGCTGGGCCCGCGTGATGGCGACGCTCATGGGTGGCATCGAAGCGTGCGGCATCTGGCATCGCTTCTTCGCCGTGCTGCTCATCCTCAACTTCGTTGTTCACTTCGTGGGTCTGGGGCGCGCGTTCATGAATCGCTCCTGCTCTGCACGCGAATGGCTCTTTGGGCCAAACTCTTTGATGCCGCGCTGGAAAGACGCCAAGGACATGTTCGCGATGTTCCGCTGGTTTGTCGGTCTTGGCCGCCCGCCACGCATGGATCGCTGGACGTACTGGGAGAAGTTCGACTACTGGGCCGAGGTCGGCGGCTCCATGATCATCGGCGGCTCGGGCCTGCTGCTCTGGTTCCCCGAGATCGCATCCCACGTTCTTCCAGGGTGGGCCTTCAACGTCGCGATGATCGTCCATGGCTATGAGGCGCTGCTCGCCATCTGCTTCATCTTCACCATTCACTTCTTCAACGCCCACCTCCGCCCCGGCATGTTCCCGGTCGACGAAGTCTTCTTCCACGGCACGGTGCCCGAACACGAACTCAAAGACCAACGCCCCGAGGAGTATGAGCGTCTTGTCTCGACCGGCCGTCTCGAAACGCTCCGTGTTCCCGCGCCGGATACCAAGCAGCGCACGCTCATCGTCACAATCGCGGTCGTGTCAGTCGGGTTCGGACTGCTCCTTCTGGCTCTCATCTTGATCGGAGGACTGACCTGACGTCGGCGTCGCTCCATGCGTACTTTCGCATTCATCACGAGACTCACGCAGGCGCTCCGCCGCAGGCGGCGCACCGCGATCACCGTCGCCGCGCTCGCGGCGTTGACTCTCACCATCGGCACCTGGCGCGTGCTTCGTGCCCGCGCCGATGCTCGCAGCTCCCCCCACGACACGCAGCCCGCCCTCGTCGTGATCGACACCTCCCCACTGCCTCGCCCCACATCGCGCGTTCACTTCTCCGATGGTTGCATGACGGCCCGCTGCCACACCGAACTCGTCAACGTGCCCGTCGCCCACAAACCAGTCGTTGAGCGGGCCTGCGCCACCTGCCACCGGCCCGACACCGGCAACCACGTCTATCCCATCCGCGACGACCCGAGGCGGATGTGTACGCAGTGTCACGACGCCATCAAGCCCACCCGAATCCAGCACGCGAGCATGAGTGACGACGCCTGCATGGCCTGTCATGATCCGCACAAGGGGCGAGATCAGTACCTGCTCGCGGCAGCATCCACGCAGGCCAACTGCGTGCAGTGCCATCCGTCCCACGCGGGACAGGTCCGTCACGCCGCCGCAGTCGGCCAGCATTGCGAGATGTGCCACGATCCGCACGGCTCGGACAATCGCGGCTTGCTCACCGCGCCCAGCGTCCGTGAGAACTGCCGCGAGTGCCACGCCGCGGTTGTCAATGCCAGCGACCACAAACGCCACACCCACAACAACGTCAAGGGTTCATGCATCGGCTGCCACGATCCGCACGCCGCCGAGAACAAGGGACTCTTGCCCGCATCACAGCGGGAGACGTGCCTCTCGTGCCACAAGGACGTGGTCGAGACCATCGCCGACGCAACCGTGACGCACGATCCTCTGCTGGTGAGCGAGCCATGCACACGCTGCCACGACGCCCATGCCTCGGATCACCCCGCGATGCTTGTCGCCTCGCAAACGAACGTCTGCCTCTCGTGCCATGCCAAGCCTGTCGTCGCACGAGACGGTCGCAGTATCCCTTCCATGGCTGCCCTGCTTGAGCGCCCTGTCACTCACGGTGCGATCGCCGCTGGCGAGTGCAGCGCGTGCCACAGTGTCCACGGCGGGAATCACCGCACGCTTCTCCGCGAAGCAAACACCATCGCGCCGCACGGACCCTACGACAGTCGCCACTTTGCCCTCTGCTACTCGTGCCATGATCCTCGCCTCGTCACCGACACGAATCGCACGCAGTTTCGCAACGGCTCACGAAATCTGCACGATGCGCATCTGCGTTCCGGAGAACGATCCATGGGCTGCGGCGCGTGCCACGTTGTCCATTCCGGCGACCTGCCTCGACTCATCGCCAAGACCGTCAACTTCGAGGGCTCGGCGTGGCAGATGCCCATGGGCTTCAGCCTCACCGCGACGGGTGGACGCTGCGCTTCGGCATGTCACGAGACGCTTGAATACAGCCGCGCCGGTGACGGTGTGCGGACCCAACGTCACGGAGGGACGCCATGAGACATCGAGTCACAAGAATCGTGGCGGGCCTCGTGACCTTCGCGGGACTGGCGGATGCGCAGGACGCCGCGACCGCTCTCTCGCCTCCTTCGCCCACGCCGCGCCTCCTCGACAACACCGGCTCGACGCTCAAGGCACCCACGACCGATATCCCGCGCGAAGGCTGCGTCACCGCGGAGTGTCACCCCGGAATTAAGCAGCGTCCTGAACTCCACGGTCCGGTACTCGTCAACGCCTGCGATGCCTGCCACACGCTCAAGGATGCCGCGGCCCACGCCTTCGACCAGGCCCGCGACCGCAAGGACTCGTGCACGATCTGCCACGCGCCCGACAGCGCGCCCGGCGAGTTCAGTCATTCGCCGTATACCCAGGGAGAGTGCGTCTCCTGCCATGATCCGCACGGCAGCGCGGGGCGTCAGATGCTGCGCGGCGAGCGTTATGCCGACGCCTGCGCGTCTTGCCACAAGGACGTGACCGGCGCCCATGATCGCGTACACGGCCCCGCGTCCGTCGGTGCGTGCGGCGCGTGCCATCAGCCCCACCACTCCAAGTACCCGCGTCTGCTCAACCAGCAAGGCCGCGATCTCTGCCTCAAGTGCCACGTCCGCATCGGGATGGAACTCGACACGCGCCAAGTCGTCCATGCGCCGATGGCCGGCGACTGCGGCGTGTGCCACGCCCCGCACGCCACCGACTTCAACGCCATCCTCGTCGAGGACCCGGTCTCTCTCTGCACACGATGCCACCAGGACATCGCCCACACCGTCAGCACCGCGACAACGCAGCACGCCGCCGTCACGACCAAGCGGGCGTGCAGCAACTGCCACGCTCCGCACGCCAGCGATCACGCCGCGCTGCTCAAGGCCGAGCCCGCGCAGATCTGCTTCGAGTGCCACAACCAACCGATCAAGATGCCCGACGGCACGACCCTCGTCAACATGAAGAAGGTCATCGAGAGCGGCAAGAGCCTCCACGGCGCGGTCACCCAGCGCGGCTGCGTTGAATGCCATGAGATTCACGGCGGCGGGCATCGTCGCTTGCTCAACAACGAGTTCCCTTCCGATCTCTACTACCCCTTCAGCGATACGGCCTACGCCCTGTGCTTCGCTTGCCACGATCGCGCCATCGTGCTTGAAGCCCAGACCGGCGGCGCGACCGGCTTCCGCAACGGCACAGAGAACCTCCACTTTGTCCACGTCAGCAAGGACAAGAAGGGACGATCGTGCCGCGTCTGCCATGACTCCCATGCCGCAAACCGCGACAACCACATCCGCGACGACGTCGCGTTCGGCACCGGCGGCTGGAAACTCCCGATCAAGTACGAGCGCATGCCCGAGGGCGGCAAATGCGGCGGGGCATGTCACGCGCCGTTCGAGTACAACCGCATCACTCCCGTCAACTATCCGCAGCGCAAGCAAAACGAAGCGTGGAAAGGCGACGACATGATTCCCGGCATACGTGCCGCCCCGCCGGTGACGCCACCAGGCACGAACCCCGCAAACCCCAAGCCCAACTGATTCCCGAGAATCGACCACGTCAAGGAGCCACCCATGAAACTGCATCGTTCCATTCTCAGTGCCGCGATTGCCCTCGTGCTGGCCGCGTCGTTCACGTCGGTGCTGCGGGCGGATGACCTCCGCAATGTCAAACGCGGCGAACCATTCCCGGCGTACAAACTGCCGACGATCGATGCGTCCGTTGTCGACAGCGAGTCCGCGAAGGGCTCGGTGCTCGTCATCGTGTGTCTCTCCGCCGAGCAGCGCCGATCTGAACTCGCCGCGATGGAGTCCGCGCAGATCATCGCGGATCTCAAGGGTGAGCCTGTGCAACTGATGCACGTCACCGCGGACGTGGTTCAGAAGGCGTACTTCGAGAAGTTCCGCGGCGAACGCTCGATCACGGCGAAGCTCGCGCTCGACGCGGACCGCGCCTTTTACGCCAAACTCGGGCTGATCGTCTTCCCGACGACCGTCGTGGTGAACAAAGACGGCAAGCTCGACACCGTCATCTCGCTCCACAGCAGCGAGTACAAGAACACACTTGACGCTTACGTCCGCCATGCGCTCGGAAAGATCGACGATAAGCAACTTGCCGAACGTCTCTCCGTCAAGCCTGCCACCGATGTCTCACCCAAGAGCGCGGCATCCGCCCACCGCTCTCTCGCGCGCCTGATGCGAGAGAAGGGCCAACTCGAAGCCGCAAAGGCGGAACTCACCAAAGGGCTTGAGATCGACGCCGCCAATCAAGAGATCATGCTCGATCTGGCCGACCTCAACCTCACGCTCAACGATCTCGACGGTGCCGATGCGCAGCTCTCGAAGGTGCTCGCGGCCCAGGCCGACCATCGCCGCGCCAAGCAACTCAAGGGCGAACTGCTTTTCAAGCGTGGCAGCCTCGATGAAGCAACTCAGTTGCTCCAGGAGTCCATCGCGCTGAATCCAAACCCCGAGCTGTCGCACTACTTCCTCGGCCGGATCGCCGAGCAGAAGGGCGACAAGGACAAGGCGCTCGAACACTATCGCGAGGCGCTCAGGCACTTTGTTCACGATCTGCCCGCGCCCACAACGGCGGCACCAGTTCCCGCTGAGCCGAAGAGGTAACGCCCACCAGCCGACGCTCACGTCTTGCTGTGCGAAGGCTCGTCGACGCGCCCGAATCGCCGCGCCACGCTCAGCGAGCGCAGCAGCGGGCGTTTCTTCGATTGATGATCTCGCATGCGCTGCAGGAGATCATCAAGGAACCGCACCGCGTCGACGATGAATGGCCCCTTGTTGAGCATCGCGCACTCGGCCCGCTCGCCCATCGCCGCGTCCGTCACCTCAGCCCGCGACGGGCGGCCCTTCTTCGCCATCGTCTCGAGCACCTGGGTCGCCCAGATCACGGGCAGATGCGCCGCTTCGCAGAGCCACAGAATCTCCTCTTGCACTTCCGCGAGTCGGTGGTAGCCGACCTCGACCGCCAGATCACCGCGCGCGATCATCACGCCGGCACTCGGTCCGCGCAGCGCCTCCAGCAGCAGGCTCGGCAGATTCTCAAACGCGCGCCGCGTCTCGATCTTCAGCACCGTGCCGACGTTCGTCCCACCCATCCCATCGAGCCGTTCTCGCACCGCCCGGACATCCGCGGATTCACACACGAACGAGATGCCGACCATGTCGGCGTTCCGGGCCACAATTGGCAGGATCGCGATGTCCTCGGGAGTGAGCCCGGAGACGCCGATGTCGGTGTCGGGCAGGTTGATGCCCTTGTCTTCGCGGATGACGTCACCCCCCGCCGCCGCCTGAACGACCCGCAGTTCCACCCGATCAGCACGCACCGCCACGACCGTCGCGCCGACCCGCCCGTCGTCGATCCACACCGAGTCGCCCACCGTGACGCGACGAAACGCCTCGGGCATCGTCGTCGTCAGCACGGCCGGTGACTTCACGTGTCCCGGCTTGCCGCGCTCGCAATCGAGCGCCACATGCAGCCGATCGCCAGGCCGCACGACGATCACTTGCGTCAGCGCGGGCAGCCGTCCGACCTGCGTCGTCGCCCGATGCACGCCAGACCGCAGCAGTTGCAATCGCGTTCCGGTGCCGATGTAGAGGGTCTGGAAGCACGTCGCCACGACACGGAACACGCCATCACGCCCCGCCACCTGGCGCACACGCAGTATCCGCCGGCGCGAGCGCGTGTCCACGAGCACGACATCATCCCCGACGCGCAGCGTCCGCAGCCATGCGCCATCGACAGGAATCTCAGATTCCGCAAGCTCGCCTGCCGCCCCGTCGCGCAGCACCACCGTTGCGGGTGACACCACACGCCCGAGTGGGTCGCGCAGGGGCTTCACCCGAACAACCTCGGGTCCGGGCTCGATCGGCCCGGTCCGCAGTTTCGGGCCGCTCACGTCCATCAGAATGCGGCAATCAACCGCGGCCCGCGCCGCCTCGGCGCGGACATGCCGGCACATTCGCTCCCAGCGATCCGGATCGTCGTGTGCCGTGTTGATCCTCGCGCATGTCATCCCAGCGTCGAGCAGCTCATGGACGAGGTCCGGCCCGTCCGCAGCCTCGCTCGGCAGTGTCACCATGATGCGCGTCAGTGTGTCACGCGATCCCGGCGTTGCGGCGTGCCCCACATCGTCATCGCTCGCGTCAACTCCTCCCAGCAACATCGTCGCGCGCTGCTCCAGCAGTGACTTCGCCTCTGACAGCGTCACCGCGATCGGTGTCAGGTGCTCTCTCGCATCAATGGTCCCGGCGTCCACGCCGTGCGCAGTCCGCACCAGGCGAGAGAGCACGCCGATCACCGCGTTGAGGTTCGCCATCACATGCGGTTCGATTCGGCCCAGCGAAGACAATCCCAGTTCCGCCAGCGGAGCGTGCAGATCCCGCAGATCGCGACGACGAAGCGCCAAGTAGTGCAACAGATTTCGCGTGCTCACGGCCGCTCCCGCCACCGGACCACGCACGCCGCGTTCGTGGGCATCGCGTGCGGCCTGTTCGAGCGTGTTGATCCTGCTCTGCTGCTCGCGCTCGAGTGAGAGACACTGGTCCCGCAGTTCCAGCAGTCGATTCAGCAGTTCTCTTGCATCGGTCGTCGTCAATGTGGTGTTCACGCAAGCCCCCGCGATCGCTCGGTCGCGATTCACCACCGGCGTGACTCTATTCTCGCGACCACCGCCGGTGAATCACCTTGCGTGTGAAGATTGTGACGCCTTCCGGAGCACCTGATTGATCATGTGCAGCAGCGTCTCGGTCATGCATGGCTTGGCAATGAACGGCACGCGTTCCGGGTCCACGCCGTGATGCTCGATTGTCTCCTCGGTATAGCCCGACATGTAGATCACCGGCATCGGGCGCTGGGCCGTCAGTTCCTGCGCCAGTTGCACGCCGCTCATCTCGGGCATCACGACATCGGTCAGCAACAAGTGGATCGGCCGGTCATACGCCGCCGCCACGCGCAGCGCGTTCGGCCCCGACTCCGCGGTCAGCACGTGATACCCCGCCGTGCGAAGTTCATCCGCGATCAGTTCACGCACCAGCGCGCTGTCCTCGGCGAGGAGAACCGTCTCACTCCCGCCCGGCGCGGGCTTGGGCGCTGCCGGCGCGGCGTGTTTGCTCGCTTCCGAGTTCACGCGCTGCAGATAGACCCGGATCGCAGTCCCTCGCCCCACTTCGCTGTAGACGCCGATGTGTCCGCCGCACTGCTTCACGATGCCGTGACACGTCGCCAGACCGAGCCCGGTGCCCTTGCCGACGGGCTTGGTGGTGAAGAACGGTTCAAAGATCCGCGCCTGCACCTCAGGAGACATCCCCGTACCCGTGTCGGTCACCGCCAAGACCACATGCTCGCCCATCACTGCTTCGATCCGCGTGCGGCAATACGACTCGTCGAGCACTTCGTTGTACGTCTCGATCGTCAGCGTGCCGCCGTGCGGCATCGCATCGCGTGCGTTGATCGCCAGATTGACCAGCACCTGTTCCAGTTGTGCAGGATCCGCACGCACGTTGCCTGTGTCTTCCTTGAACACGGTGCGCAACGTCACATCCTCGCCGATCAGCCGCTGCAACATCGGCGTCAGCCCCGCCGCCACGTCGCGCACACTGAGCACCCGCGGCGCGACCACCTGCTTGCGCGCAAAGGTCAGCAACTGTCGCGTCAGGTCCGCGGCCTTCTGAGCGGCCTGATTCGCCTGCGTCAGCGACGGCGTCACCGGGTGATCCGGCCCGAGCCGGCGACTGGCGAGCGCGAGATAGTTGAAAATCGCCATGAGCAAGTTGTTGAAGTCGTGCGCGACACCGCCCGCCAGCCGCCCCACGCCTTCCATCTTCTGCGCTTGCAGCAACTGCGACTCGAGCCGCTTGCGTTCCGACACATCGCGCAGAATCACCGTGAAGAACTGCTGGCCGCCGACCGTCACATGCGAGATCGACGCCTCCATCGGGAACTCGGTCCCGTCACCGCGCACGCCGCTCAGCGTTCCAAGGTTTCCCATCGTGCGATTCGACGTGCCCGTGTGCCCAAACGCGGCCACATGCTTCCCGTGCCCTTCTCGCATCCGCGGCGGCAAAAACCGATCGAGCGTGCCGCCCAACGCCTGCGCCGACGTCACGCCGAAGATACGCTCCGCCGCCGTGTTGAACATGATCACGCGACCGGTCTGGTCGATCGTGATGATCCCATCCATCGCGGCTTCGACGATGCGCTGCAACCGCCGCTCGTTCTCCAGCCCCGCCTGGGCCGCCGGATGATCGGTGATGTCCACGGCCATCAGCAGCGTCGATCGCCCCACGCCGCGTGCCGCGAACAGACGCACCCACGCCCCCACATGGTTATTCGTGCACAGGTCGCACGAGAAATCCGGTCGCCGTCCCAGCAGCACTTCGCGAATCCCCTGGGCCGCGGGTTCGCCACCTGCGAACCCGGTGAGCGCATCGAGCACATTACGCCCTGCGGGCGCGAGCGGCAGGTGGGTTCCCTGTCTCGCATTCCACGCCGCGTTGGTGAACTCGATGCGTCCATCAGCGTCAAGCAGCGCGCACGGCGTCGGTAATCCGACCACCAGCGCGTCGTGCTCCCCGAATCCCGCTCTCGCCGCGCCTTCACGATTCACGCCTTCAGCCATGCCAGCATCCAATCTTCGTGACGCCGATTCGCATCGTTGCTATTCTATCGACCAGCGCCGCGAAACCCGCGTGCGCCGCTTGAAAACCTCGACGATTCATCCGTTTCATCTGCGTCTCATGCCGGCGCTTCCGGCGACGCAATCACCTGCTCAAGAGACCCGCACATGAAGACTCGCCTTCTCGCCATCTCGCTCTTCTCCTCGCTTGCGCTGGTTGCCTGCGAAAGCAAAGAACCTCAGCCGCCGCTCGCTTCACCCAAGCCCGCTGCCCCCGCACCCGCGCCAGCGTCGCCGCACACGACCGCCGCGGCGACCGACGCGACCAGCGCAAACGACCCGGTTGTCACGCTCATGGGCGTCAAAGTCACGCTTCCGAGCGGTTGGAAGCGCAACCCGCCCGCGAACCAGATGCGTCTTGCTGAGGCCGATGTCCCCGATTCCGGCGGCGATCCCGCCAAGACCTGCCTTGTCGTCTTCTCCACCGCTGGCGGCTCCGTTGAAGAAAACGTCACGCGCTGGTCGGGTCAGGTCCGCGACGCCACCGGCAATGCCGTGCCGCCCAACAAGAGCGAATCGCGCACCGTCGACGGCGTGAAGGTCACCATCGTTCAGATGGCCGGTTCCTTCGCTGGCATGGGCGGCGGAGCCCCGAAAGAAAACTGGGCCCTGCACGGCGCGATCATCGAGACCCCACAGGGCCTGCTGTTCGTCAAGATGACCGGTCCTGCGCCGAGCATGGAGGCCGCGGCCGCCGCGTTCAACGCCATGTTTGACTCGCTCAAGAAGTCTTGATCGACGACTCGGTTTTGTTCCGAGGCTTTACCTCCGTTGTTGACGACGCGAGCGACACTTCCGCCCCGCTTCCAGTTTCATCTTCTGCGTCTTCAACCGCGGCGGCTTTCTTGTGCGCGATGGCGAGTCGCACCGCGTACGCGACGAACACCGAGGCGCTCAATACAAAACCGACCAGCGTCGCTTGAGCGTCAGTCATTGCAGCACCCCCGCCGTCGGGCCACCGATTGAACGCCGATGTTCGAGCAACCACCGCCGCGCCGCCCCGCGATCGATCCTGAATCGGGCGTCGATCAAACCGCCCGACACCAGTGTCATCGCGAGGAACCACATCCACAACGCCGGTTGCATCTCGGGCGTGATCCCCAGGCCGCGCGAGTGAACGTCGGGGAGCAGTTTCGCGGTCAGATACAGCAGCGGCACATCGATGAACGCGACCAACCCGTACACCGCGGTGACCGTCGCCCGCGTTGTCACCGAGGCGATGCGTCCATAGACAATCAAGTACCCGGCGTACAGCATCCAAAGCACAAGACTGAAGGTGAGCCGCGGGCTCCACGTCCACCACACGCCCCATGCGACCTTGGCCCACAATACGCCCGTCACCAGCAGCACGGTGCCGTTGAGCAGAGTCACGACCGCCGCCGCGTGGGCCAAGTCCTGCCATGGTTGCCGCTTGCCGCCCAACATGGCCACACTGGCCACAAACACCACCCCCGCCGCGAGCAGCGCGTTCACGGCGACGGGCAGGTGCAGGTACAGGAGTTTCTGGATCGGCCCCATGACCGGATCGACCGGTGCCCGGATGGCCAACGTCGCCGCGACGACAAGCACGAGGCCTGTCAAGGCCCAGTAGCCGACCGCGGCCCAGTGACGATCCCGGTTCATGGGAGTCCTTCGTGCGAGCCAGGCGCGCCGCTGCGCACCTCAACCCAAGAACTCCTTGCAAGCGCAGTGCCACGGGAGAGGCAATCGACCCTTCCGAGCCTGAGAACCGCGCCCACCGAACGTTGCCAAAGTTGAGAAAGGCCTGTGTTTACTGCGTGTGGCATGTCAGGCAGAGGCGACTGCCGAGGTTGCTCATCACGAGTTGGTCCTGCTCTCGGGAATAGGCGCTGTGGCAACTGCCGCAGCCCACCGCCCCGTTGAATAGACGCACCCGGTGATCGATGCTGCGCGGGTTGGCCAGGCGGAAATCGCTGTCTTTCACGCGTTTCCCGGCCTGCATCACGACGCCGAGCGGGTGATCGCCGGCGTGACCGGCCACATGCGGGTGTCCCCCGCCGCCGTCCGCGGCGGGTGCCAGCGTCCCATCATGGCAGGACATGCAACTCTGACTCTCAGAATCGAGAGAGCCGTTCCCGGTTCGCACACCGAACGGGAGTTCCGGGATCAGGTGCGCCCGGCCCACGTGGATCGCGTGGACGTCTTTCGTCATGGCCGACTCGTCGGAGTGACACTCGATGCACATCGCGGCTCCGCTTCTGACACGTTGACCGACGTTGCGCCCGCTCTCGGCGTGCTCCGGGTCCGCGTCGTGACAGGTCAGGCAGGTCATGACCCCATTGGTCAGCGGCAGATCCGTCGGGGTCTTCATAGACGGTCGAACGTTCACCGGATGGGTCAGGGCAGGGTCGAAGTGATGGCACGACGAACAACTTGCGGCGTTGACGACCTTGGCTTCTCGGGCTTGGGCCTCGTTCGTGAATGCACAGGACCAAACCGCAGCGCTCGATGGTGCCGGAGCAAGCCATGCCGTGCCCAGCGCGACGGCTGCGGCGGCGATCGCTACGGAACCACACCACATCACCGGCCAAAGCCAGCGTGGCGACGCCAAGGCGCGCGGATTCCCCAGGTTCTCTCGCTTCCCCATACTGCCTCCAGGTCGGAGCCATGAATCGTGCCGCTGGCGGCTCGGCTTGCCCGCAAATCAGGAAGTGCGTCTCAATCTCAGTCTCACCGGCAACACACTCGCTCCCAACGACGGGAAGCGCACAGACTGCCGACCCCCTTCAGTTCACTCAGAACGCGGTTTTGGCCCATTTCGGATTCTGGCATGTGGATTGCCATAAGAGGGGTAACAACACATACGGCTGGCAGACACGTGGGTGGACCAGTGCCCCCGGCCGGAACAAGAGAAGGACTGGTATATGAAGTTCACGACCCTCCTCGGTACCGCGGCCCTCGTGTGTGCGACCGGCACGGCACTCGGCCAGATCACCAACTCCCCGCACGACTTCAGCAGCTATGCATGGTCGGGCGGCGAGATATGCAAGCCCTGCCATACCACCCACTTTGCGAACACCACCGCTGGCCGCCTGTGGAACCACGAACTCTCGACCGCGACCTACACGCTGTTCGAGGGCGAGACCGGCACGTCGGCTGACCTTGATCGTGAGAGCCGCCTCTGCATGTCCTGCCACGACGGCACCGTCGCCCTCGACAGCTTCGGCGGCCAGACCGGCACGAGCTTCATCCCTGGTCGCGCGAACGTCGGCACCGACCTGCGTGACGATCACCCGATCGGCAAGGACGCGGTGTATCCCACCACGACCAGCACCCGCTTCAACCCGCAGAACACCAGCCACCAGATTCCGGTTCCGGGCACCACCACCAGCCTGCGTCTGAAGAGCTGGACCAACACCGCGGGCGTTGAGCAGTACGTCGTCGGCTGCCGCACGTGCCACAACGTTCACAATGCGGGCAACTTTGATCACATGCTCTATGTGAGCAACTCGGCGAGCAAGCTCTGCTTGGCATGCCACATCAAGTAAGCCTCTTCACGTCCGCTCAAGGTGAGTGGCTCACTCAGATTGACGCACCCCGGGCGCCTTCGACGGCGTCCGGGGTGTTTTTGTGAGCGGGGCGTGCGACTGTGCTGCCGACGGGGCGCCGTCACTCACCCGCTCACAACTTCTCAAACTTGGCACCGAGTTTGCACCTTTCTCAGAACTGATTCTTCTGGAGGTGCCATGAGTTCCAATCGTGCGACTCGATGCCTGCTCGTCGCGGGCCTTGCTTTCTTCGCTGCCTTGTCTGTCAGCGGCTGCGCGTCCGGCCCTGCGACCTCGCCCAAGGCGACGACCACGCAGAAGTTCTCGTTCTGGCCACTCTCGCCTGATGAGCCTCGCATCCAGTTCCTCGGCGCGTTCAACTCGAGCGAGGATGTCGCGCCTGTCCAGACAAGCGCGCTCGAGAGCGTTGTCTTCGGCAAGGAGTCGGTGAGCACCGCCTTCGTGAACAAGCCCTACGGCTTGGCGTTCCGAGACGGCAAGGTCTATGTCTGCGACATCCGCGCCAAGGCCGTGCTCATCATGGACCTGGCGAAGAAGCAAACCCGTGTAATGGGCGTGACCGGATCGACTCGCCTGCAGAGACCGATCGCGGTTGCGGCGGGCGAAGATGGGTCGCTGTATGTCGCCGACTCCCTGCACGCGGCGATTCTCGTGTACGATTCGAACGAGCGATTCTCGCGGTCGTTCGAAATCGACAAACTCAAGCCTGCGTCGCTTGCGATCTTCGGCAATCGGCTGTACGTCGCCGACATGTTTCGCCAGAACGTTCTCGTGCTCGACGCCAAGTCTGGAAGCAAGATCGGCGAGATCGGGACCGTCGGCGACGAGGACGGCCAGTTCCGCTTGCCCATCGGCGTCGCCGTCGACAAGAAGGGTGATCTGTACGTCGCCGACATGATGCGGTGCCGGGTGCAGAAGTTCAGCCCCGACGGCAAGTTCCTTGGCGGCTTCGGCGAACTGGGCGACAAGGCCGGCGGCTTTGCGCGGCCCAAGCACCTCGCCGTCGACTCCGACGGCATCATCTATGTCGTCGACGCGGCATTCCAGAACGTGCAGATGTTCAATGACAAGTTCCAGTTGCTGATGCACTTTGGGTCGATGGGCGACTTCCCCGGTTCAATGAATCTGCCCGCCGGCATTGCAGTCGCGGATTCCGGCTGGGAACCGCTCGCCGATCGCGTTCACCCCGGCTTCGCACCCAAGCGCGTGATCGTCGTTGCGAATCAGTTCGGCGACGGCAAGGTCTCGATCTACACACTCGGTGATCGCAAGCCCAGCCACACGGTCGCTGAGATCGCCGCGTCCTCAAACAAGGTTGGCATCGGCGTCGGTAAGCCATCGGCGGAGTCACTGAAGTTCCAGAACATCGGCGGCGTTGAACCCCCGCCCGAAGGCATGCCCACCGGCCCGGCGACCCAAGAGCCCGCGAAGGACGCGCCCGCCACGAAGTGAATGCCGCTGCGTCTTCTTCCGTTTCTCTCCTCGGATGACACGCCGGACGACACTTCTGATGACACGCCCGCGAATTGCCAACCCACCTCTCCCGCACCGGAAATCGCTGTCCAGGGCGGCGGTGCTGTGGTGTGTGCTCGGCGGGCTTGGTCTCTGGGCCGGCTGCACGGTCACCAAGACCAACTACAAGACACTGAGTTTCTTCTTTGACGGCGTGCCCGACCCGGACGCCGCGAGCAAGGCGAACGCGGGCGCACCCGGCGACACCACGCTCGCGGTCGCGGTCGTTCAGCACAAGCCGTTTCTTGAGGAGAACTGCGAATCGTGCCACAAGACGCAGTACCGCCCGTCGCGCAATGACCCGTCGTCCTGCCTCGCGTGCCACGACAAGGTGCTCAATCAGCACCAGTGGACACACGGAGCGGTCGCGGGCGGCGCGTGCCTGTGGTGCCATTCGCCGCATGAGTCGGCCCGCAAGTGGCTGCTGCGGGCGCCCGATCGCAAGCTCTGCATGCAGTGCCACTCCGCGTCGATGATGAACGGTGACACCGTGCCCGCCCACGCCGATCCGAAATCCGGCTGCATCGAATGCCACTTCGGCCACGGCGGAGAGACGTCGCTGATGCTCAAGCCCGGCGCGACGGCGACCAGCCCTCCCGCGTCCCCGACCGCTGACATCGTCCCATCGACCGAGCCTGTCCCGACGACCAAGGCGACGCCTCCATCGCCGGACTCGCCGCCAGCAACAGATCCTCCACCCGCTCCGTGAACAGTTGTAACGCTTGTGAACCGCACGTCGCAGAAAGCCATGATCCTCGCGCTGCTCGCGCTCGCCTCGCGGGCCGTCGGGCAGAGCACGGACCCTGCGCAGACGCCGGAGGAGTCGGACGAGGACGCGCCGGTTGTCGTGGGGCAGCAGCGTGAGAAGTGGCAGACCGCGGAGTTGCTGCGACTCGAAGCGGCCCTGGAGTTCCGATTCCAGAATCAGATCGACAAGATCAAGCAGGTTGGACAGACCGATCAGAAGTTCACCGAGACGCGATACCGCGAGACGCTCGATCTCTCCGGCGAGGCGTTTATCGGCCACAAGAACCTGCTTGACATCACCGGCAGCGCGTCGCTGGGGCGCGAGGACATCTTCAGCAAGGACACCAGTGCGAACACCGACGAGCATCAGGACACGCTGCTCGCCCTCTTCGACATCAACGCGCTTGTGCTGGGCACGAGTCGCCTGCCCACCAACATCTTCGCGCGGCGTGAGCAGAACGACCTCAACCAACCGTTCACCGGATCGATCAAGGAAGAACTCACAGAGTACGGCATCGGAACACGCTATCAGACCGACACGCTCGCCGTCAGCGCGCAATACCTGCATCGCGACACAACGCTGTCGGGCAACTTCAACCAGATCGACAGCGGTACAACACAGGACACGCTGACCCTGCAGACAAGTCTCCTCATCGACGCTCAGCAGCGCGTCGAGTTGTACTACACGTTCGACCGGATCGACGAGCAGCAGCAGGGCTTCGCGGGCGACTCCTACAACCGCCACGACGCGAACCTCATCCACACCTACACCTTCGGCGAGGAACCCAACCTCAGCGACCTTCGCTCCTCGCTGCGCCTCTACGACCAAGACGGCGTGCGCGAGCAACGCCAGATCAACTGGGATGAAGTTCTCACGCTGCGTCACACGGATCGCTTCGAGACCCGATACACGCTCGCCGTCGACTCACTTGAAGTGCGAGGCTCGTCACAGGATGTCGCCCGCGCCGAAGCGTCAGCCCGATATCGCCTCTTTGACAGCCTCGTCGCCACCGGCGGCGTCGGCGGCCAGCACTTCGCCTCCGACGGGGGCTTTTCAAGCGATGAAGTGTTTGTGAATGCGGAACTGGCCTACACCAAGGCGGTGCCGTACGGACGACTCGACGCGACGCTCGGCAGCTCGCTCAACATGCAAAGCAACAGCGAACGCGGCTCGCTTATCTCGGTGCTTGAAGAGTCGTACACCTATCGCGACGGCTTTCCGCTCATTATCTCGCGGCGCAACATCGTCGCGGGCTCGTTTCGGATCACGCCCGTCGCGGGCTTCCCGATCTTCGTCGAAGGGATCGACTATCGCGTCTCGGTTTTCCCCGATCGCGCGGAGATTCGCGGCATCGTCGGCGGTCTGCTCGTCGATGGGCAGCAGATCAGGGTCAGTTACGACATCGGCCCCGAACCCGCGAGCGAGATCGACACACTCTCCAACACGTTCTCGATTCGTTACAGCATTACCGAGGGCTGGCTCCGCGGGGTGGCGGCGTATTCGACTTATCGCACCGTTGACCACAGCATCAGCACCGTCGATCCGACCCGATTCGTGCTTGACGACACGCGAGATTTGTTGCTCGGGCTGGAGTATCGTCGCAATGAACTCGAAGCGCGATACGAGTACAACAACCGCGAGAGCACTGTCTCGCCCTACACGATCCAGCGTGTGCAGGCGCTCTACACATGGCCGATCGACCTGCAATCGTCACTGATCGCGGACTGGACGCGGGAGTGGATCGACTTCAGCGCGACGAACGACCAGGTGACGTTTGACCGAGGCTCGCTGCGCCTGACGCATCGGCTCTCGCGAACGCTCGAGGCAAACGCCGCCCTCGAGTATCGCAACGAGGACAGTTCGCTCAACGGCGAGAGCAGCGCGTTTGAACAGAGCATCGGGCTCAACTGGCGTCTGAGGCAGACGTCGATCTACGCCTCGTTTCGCAACTCCAACGTGGATGGCCCGGGAAGCGAGCAGACCTCGCAGTTCATTCAGTTCGGGATTCGACGCACGTTCTAGTCTTCGCCCAAGGTACGCCGCATGACTCGATCTCGAATCATCTTGACCCTGATCGCCGCCGCGGGCTGTGGTGCGATGGGTGCGTGCGGCACGCCCGCAGGGACGCTGCTCCAGCCCGACCTCGCGGCACCGGTGTGGCCACTGCCGCCCGACCCGCCGCGCGTGAGGTATCTCGGCGAACTCTCGACGGATCAAGACCTCAAACCCGCGAAGAACTTCTTTGAGAACATCGGAGATGGGCTTTTCGGCAAGGACGCGCCGAAGGTGATGGTCTCGCCGCTGGGCGTGTGCGCGGATGGCGGATCGCGTGTCTACGTCGCGGATACGAACGCGCAGAAGGTCCATGTCTTTGACCTGACAACGCGAAGGTTCGAGGACTGGGCACCGCCGAGCGGCTTCTCCATGCCGGTCGCCGTCGCGTGCGCCGCGGACGGGCGCGTGCTGGTGTCGGACTCGGTCGGCGGCGTGGTGTTTGTGTTCGACTCCAAGGGGACGCTTGTCGGGACGCTGGGCGAGGGTGAACTCCGCCGCCCAAGCGGGCTCTGCGTCGCGCCCGACGGACGGATCTTCGTCGCCGATGTCGGTGCCCATCAAGTCCTTGTGTTTTCGCCCGGCGGCGGGGTCGCCGAGCGCGTCGGCATACGCGGCTCGGCCCTCGGGCAGTTCAACTATCCCACCAATGTCGCACTCGACCGCGAAGGGCGGCTCATCGTCAGTGATTCGCTCAACTTCCGTGTACAGGTGTTCTCCCCTGACCTTCGCCCGCTGCGTCAAATCGGCAAGCAAGGCGATGTGCCCGGGACGTTCGCCCAACCCAAGGGTGTCGGTGTTGATCCCGACGGCAACATCTGGGTCGTGGATGCCAACTTTGAGGCCGTGCAGGTCTTTGACCTCGATGGTTCGCTGCTGATGTCGTTTGGACGTGAAGGGCGCGGCCCGGGGGAGTTCTGGTTGCCAGCGGGTTTGTTCATCGATCTCAATGCCCGAGTGTGGATCGCCGATTCGTATAATCAGAGGGTGCAGGTGTTCCAGTTTTTGCGGGAGGGAGCACAGCCATGACCACAACACAGTCCCATGCCGCCACCGACGCGTTCTCGAACGACGCGAGTGCGACACGTGTCAGCCGAAATGTCGCGATTTCGCTTGTGCTCGCCGCATCTGGCGGCTTGGCGAGTGCCCAGATGGTCAGCGTCATCAACAGCCCGCACGATCTGTCGGCGGGGAGCACGGCCAACGTGCGCGCAGCGGCCGAAGATCAGGTCTGCATCTTTTGTCATACGCCGCACAATGCGTCGCCGGCCGCCCCGCTGTGGAATCGCAGTCTTTCGCCCGCGGCGTACTCCATCTACACAAGTCGCGCCCTCAACGCCAAGCCGGGGCAGCCCACCGGCTCATCAAAACTTTGTCTCTCGTGCCATGACGGCACCATCGCGCTTGGCAGCGTGCTCTCGCGCGGCACGCCGATCCTGATGACCGGCGGCATCGTCACCATGCCCGCCGGACCCGGCAACCTTGGCACCGATCTGCGCGACGATCACCCGATCTCCTTTGCGTTTGATTCCGCCCTGGCGGCGAAAGACGCCAAACTCCGCAACCCCGTCACCCTGCCGCCGGAGATCAAGCTCGACAGCAACCGAGAGCTGCAGTGCACGACATGTCACGACGCCCACAACAACGCGTTTGGCAGCTTCCTCGTGAAGCGCAACACCAACTCCGAACTGTGCATCTCGTGCCACAACATGGGCGTGACGGACATCGGCGGCCACGCCAACTGCACGGACTGCCATCAGTCACACACCGCGCCCAGCGGGCCGTATCTGCTGAAGCGCAAGACGATCAGCCAGACGTGTAATCGGTGTCACGATGGCAGCAATCCCCAGGCGTTGAACGTCGCCGCCGATACACACAAGGCGTTTTCACATGACAACGATCCGTCGGTCGATCCGTCCACGCCCGACAACGTGTCGCTCCAGTGCGCCAACTGCCACGAACCACACACGATGATGAAAGGCGTGAGTGCCACGCCGCCGTCGCTCACCGGGCCGCGGCGCACCGCGTTTGGACGCCTCGGTCGAATCAGCGGCGTGAACTCGTCGGGAACCGTGATGGCTGTCGCGAGCGCTGAGCAGGACGTGTGCTTCAAGTGTCACGGCGATGGGAACCCCGTGGCGTCGTCGATCCCGCGCCGCCAGCCGCAGACCAACATGCGACTGCAGTTCGCGTCAAGCGCGATCTCCGCCCACCCGGTCGGGTTCCCGGGACGCAGCAGCGAGGTGCCAAGCCTCAAGCCCGGATGGACCACGTCGAGCACGATGGTGTGCAGCGATTGCCACGCCTCGGACACGACGGCCACGGCGGGCATTCACGGCTCGACCAACGCCGGGCTGCTCGTCGAGCGGCTTGCGACGACCGATCGCACGACCGAGAGCGCGAGCAACTACGCACTCTGCTATCGCTGCCACGACCGCAACAACATCCTCGCCGACCGATCATTCAAGGAACACAAGAAGCACATCGTCGAAGAGCGCACGCCGTGCACCGTCTGCCACGACTCGCACGGCATCGCGTCGAGCACCGGCACGATGACGGGCAACAGCCGCCTGATCAACTTCGACACACGCGTGGTCACTGGCGAGCGGTCCACCGGTCGCATCGAGTTCCGCGACACCGGCTCGTATCGCGGGCAGTGCTTCCTGTCGTGCCATGGCGAGAATCACAGCGGCACCTCCTACGCGCCGTGATCGTGGCCCAGCCTGGCCATCGGCCGCTCCCGAGGTACACGGGGGCCGGATCGCCGCGCGATTCGAAGGCAATTCTCGAATCTGGGACAGAGACTATTGCGTTTCCCATTTTTGAGAATAGGATGGATTACAAGCCCGATTCTCAGGGTTTGGAAGCGGTCTTGCGATGGGCACGGCGTTTGCACTTTGGGCTTCCGGGGGGTCACTCCCCGCGTGAACGGACCAAAGAACGGAGCCTTTCGATGAAAGTCCTCGCCCTGCCCGCCATGATCGCCAGCCTGACCGCATCGCTGCTTCAGCCGCCGGCTCCGCAGCAACAGCCCAAGGGCCCGATGCCCGCCGGGCATCCGGGCATGATCAACAACGACCCGACGCTCAACTGGCCCAAGGCCAAGCCCGAGGATGTGTCGTCGATCGACGCGATCATGAACGCGCTCTACTCAGTGCCCGCGGGCGATGCTGGCCAGGCGCGTGACTGGGATCGCTATCGCTCACTGTTCACACCCGATGCTCGCTTGATTCCCGCCCGTGCCGACCAGAAGGGCGGCGCGATGGCGATGTATGTCACGATCACCGACTACATCACGCTCAACAAGACATACTTCGAGAAGGGCGGCTTCCGCGACAAGGAAGTGGGCCGCCGCGTCGAGCAGTACGGCAACATCGCCCATGTCTGGAGCACGTTTGAGTCCCGCCGCGACGCCAAAGAGGTCGATCCGTATGTGCGCGGAATCAACAGCGTGCAACTGCTCAAGGATGGCGATCGCTGGTGGGTGGTCAACATCTTCTGGGACTTCGAGAACGCCGACGCGAAAATCCCCGCCGAGTACCTGAGCACGCCCAAGCAGTAACGCCGGAGTACGACGCCGATGCCCACCAAGATTCTTCTTGTTGAAGACGAGCAGATGCTCCGCGAATCGCTCGCTCAACTCCTGAGCGACGAGGGGTTTCACGTCGTTCAAGCCGGGAGCGGCGAGGCCGGGCGCGACGCGGCCATCAACGAGGTGTTTGACCTGGTGCTGACGGACATTCGCATGCCGGGCATGGACGGGCTGACGCTGCTCAAGCATCTGCAGCAGATCATCCCGCAGACGCCGGTGATCGTCATTACGGGCTTTGGCACGGTGGAGAACGCCGTAAGCGCGATGCGTTCGGGTGCCGCGGACTATCTGCTCAAGCCGGTGCAGTTTGAAGATGTGCTGATTCGCGTGAAACGCGCGCTTGAGTTCGGCGAGATGCGCCGCAACCGCACGATCTTCACCGAACAACTCGCGGCTCAAAGCACGTTCCACGACCTGATCGGCGAGTCGACCGCGATGGCCGCGCTGTTCGATCTGGTCCGCAAGCTCTCCACGGTGAGCAGCAGCGTGCTGATCGTCGGCGAATCGGGCACCGGCAAGGAACTCTTCGCCCGGGCCATCCACTACAACGGCATCACGCGCGAAAAACCATTCATCGCCATCAACTGCGCCGCGATCCCCGAGAACCTCATCGAGTCCGAGCTCTTCGGTCACCGCAAGGGCGCGTTCACGGGCGCGATCAAGGATCGCATCGGTTACTTCGAAGCGGCCAGCGGCGGCACGCTCTTCCTCGACGAAATCTCAACGCTGCCCATTCAGGTGCAGAGTTCACTCCTCCGCGTGCTCGAAGAGCGTGTGGTCGTGCCTGTCGGCGACACCCGCCCTCGCCCGGTTGAGGTCCGCATCATCGCGGCGTCGAACCAGAACCTGCAGACTCAGGTGCGGGACGGGCACTTTCGCGAAGACTTGCTCTATCGCCTCGATGTCGTGCGACTGCAACTGCCCGCGCTTCGCCAGCGACGTCAGGACATTCCGCTGCTGGCGCAGCACTTCCTGAAGAAGTACACCGAGAAGATGAACAAGCGCGTCAACGGGATCAGCAACGCCGCGATGCGGGCGATGCTGAACCACGAGTGGCGCGGCAATGTTCGTGAACTTGAGAACGTTATCGAGCGGGCCGTCATCTTCGCCGAGGGACGCGATGTCGAGCTCGCGGACCTGCCCTTCCAGAACGCGGCCACCGAGGAAGACGACGGAGGCGAAGATCTCAAGCAGGCGATGATGCAGTTTGAGCGTCAGCACATCATCTACAGCCTGCGTCGGCACAACTACGACAAGGCCATGACCGCTGCCAAGCTCGGCATCGGCGTCTCGAGCCTGTATCGCAAACTCGACGAACTGAGCATTCCCAAGGACCTGCAAGACCAGGAGAAAGCGACACGCAACGGCGTGTAACGCCCCTTCCCCATGCTTCGCCGCAAACTGCTCATCCGCATTGGTCTGCTCGTCGCCTGCTTCGTCGCGGGCGCGGCGGTGGCGATCTACCTTCTGCAGGACACGATCGCGGATATTGATCGCATCAACGCCGACGCGAAGACTCTTGTCGACGGCATGGCGGTCGCGGACGAGTGCATCGCCCAGATTGAGGCCGCACGCGACCGCGGAGCGGAAACACACTCAAACCAGATCGCGGCGGCTGCGTTGACGCTCACGAGATCCCTCGCGGATGTGGGCGAGCATCGCGCCGTTCACCTCCCCGGTGCGGATCAGACCAATGACTACCGTGCGCTTCTCGCCGCCCTCCCAACGTTCCTCGATCCCGCCGCGGCCGCGTCCCCGGAGGCGTCGGCGAATGCGAACCTGGTGCGTGCCGGCGTGCGAGAACTCTCTCGCTCGTTGCGTTCGTTCGTCGCCGAGGAGCAGGCCGCCTTTGGACGCTATTTGCGAGCGCTGGTGCTGTGGCTGACCGTCGCGGCGCTGGTCATGGTCAATATCTCCGTGTTCGTGCTGCTGCGTACGGCCCAGGTCGTACTCAAGCCGGTGGGACAACTGGTCCATGGCAGCCGCGAACTCGCGGCCGAGCATTTCGACCATCGCGTGCGGGTGGAGCAGCAGGACGAGTTTGGCGAGTTGGCGCGTGCCTACAACCGCCTTGCCGAGCAACTCCAGGCGAACGAAGAGCGCAAGGCCGAAGCGCTGCGGCAACTGGCCGTGACGCTGAATCACGATCTGAACAACGCGATGGCGACAATCGAGATGCAGTTGAGCCTGCTGGACCGCAAGTCCGGGCGCGATGCGAATCTCGCGAGCGATTTCCGCAACATCCAGACGACGCTGGCCCGCATGGGGCAGACGGTCGCGTCCCTCAAGCACATCCGGCGCGTCGTGCTCATCGACTATCTCGACGGCCAGAAGATGGTCGATCTGGCGCGTTCGGTCGCTCCGCCCCCGGCTCCGAGCGCGACAAGCGGAGCCGCGTTCTCAAGCGGCGGTGCCGTCCCCGCGAATCCGCCCCCACGTTCGATCGCATCATGATTTGGCGACGCCCGGGCTTGCCCGGCGCGGTCGCTCGAAAGACAAGTGGAGTTGGTCATGAAGAACTCGACGACATGTGAAATCTCCCTCACCCGCCGGATCGTGTACTGGCTGGGGAGCGTGCAACTCGCCGTTCCAGTGTTGTTCTTGGTGGCGATCGGGCTGGGTGTCGGCACTTATCTGGAGGCGACGCAGAACGTGCGGATCGCACGTCACTATGTCTACGGCGCGCCGTGGTTTGTCGGCGTGATGGCTCTCATGTGCGTCAGCCTGATCTTCGCGGTGATCTCTCGCTTTCCATGGAAGCGTCGTCACATCGGCTTCATCACGGTTCACGCCGGCCTGGTCGCGTTGGTCGCCGGCGGATTCTGGTCCATGTACGGCCGCGTCGAGGGACACCTCGCGCTCTCTGAAGGCACTCAAGGCAACATCATGGAGACGGCCGACGAGCAGCTCGAAGTGATGGAGCACGCGGGGGGCGACTTCAACAGCATTGATCACGTTCCCGCGCCGCATGGTCCGACCACACTCACGCTCGCGGGAACGACGATCCAAGTGCTGGAGCGTTGGGAGAACTCGCGCGACGAAGAGACGATCCTGGACGACAGCCCGGTGCCGCTGCGGGCCGTGGACATCGCGCCGATCGGCGGCCCGCAATCCGCGTGGGTCGGTCAGGAAGATCAGGCGGGCCCGGCGCCGATGCTGCTGGGACTGAAGGTGCTGGTGCTGCCGGACGGGCAGGATTGGACTCCCCCGCCGCCGCGCGGCAATGAACCGCCGCAGTTCATCTTCGTCGTCGGCACCAATCGCTTCCCCCTCAAGGGTGTGGGCGAGGAAGTGTTCCCGGGCTGGAAGATCACCGAGCTCAAGTGGTTCGAGAGGGCGATCGTGGCCGGAGAGTCGGTCACGGAAGGCCCCTCGAGTGCCCCGCCAAATGTGGCCGTGCAGCTCAAGATATCCGACGGCCAGGGCACAATCGAGAAGCACACGGCGTTTCAGGCGTTCCCCGACATGGTGATGGGCGAGCCGCTTGAGGGCAACGCCAACTCGGCGTCGCGGTTGATCTTCGGCGGGACGCAAGGCGACGCGGAGACGATTGTGATCTTCGGCACGCTCGCCAAGACCAAGATCGGCTACATCGGTCTTGACGGCAAGACGCAGGTGATCGAGCCCGAGATGAAGTATCCGATGACGCTGAAACTCGGGTCGCGTGATGTGACAATCCTGCAGCAACTCGGTCGGGCTCATCAGAGCACCAAGACCGTGAAACTGCCGGTGGCGACGGAGAATCGTCCCGCGCTGCTGGTGCGCGTGGGCGACAGCACCGAACTGGTGACGCTCGCGTGGAAGGCGATGGCGCATGTGCCCGCGAGAGACAAGGGGATGCAGGTGCTGCGCTTTGGGCCGCGCCGCGTACAACTGCCGTTCACGGTGCGACTGGCGGACTTCCGCAAGATGGACTATCCGGGCACCGAAATGGCGATGGCGTACGAGTCGGACGTTGGCATCAGCATGGCCGGCCAGTCCGAGCAGGCGTACGCGATCTACATGAACAATCCGTATGTCCAAGGCCCGTGGAAGGTGTATCAGTCGGGCTTCATGGGCGAGAACACGTCGGTATTCAGCATCATGCGCGATCCGGGTCTGTGGTTGACCTATGTCGCGTCCATCATGGTTTGTGTCGGCATCATGATCACGTTCTACAGCCGTTCGTTGAGTTGGGGCCATCCGGGCATTCCCGTTCGCCCCGACGACAGGCCTTTGGAAATGAAGGAGTCGAGCAATGCTGGGTCTTCTGTCGCTTCGACGCGCCTTGGGCGCCATTCTGATCTCGTTGAGTCTGTCCCCCACTCTCCCCACGGCGTCGGCGTCTGACAAGCCCGCGGGGCTTGATCGCCTGGGCGAACTTCCGCTGCAAGATGGCGGACGCGTCATGCCGCTGGAGGGTTTCGCGCGCCGACTGGCGGTTGACGTCACCGGGCGTCAACGCTGGAGCAACAACGGCCCAGCGGGGTTCACCAAGCGCGATTCGATGCAACTGCTCCTGGACTGCATGTTCAAGGGCCCAGAGATGCTGGCGACCAACGTCGTCACCATCGAGGACAGGCCATTCAAGAAGAGCATCGGGCTGGACCCCGAGCGTCGCTTCTTCAGCCCGCAGGAACTGGCAATGTCCAAGGGGTTGAATGAGTTGCTCGGACAGTTCGAGCACGACCGCTCCATGGACTCGCAGAAGCAGCCCACGCGCGACCAGCGCAAGGCGATCAATGTGCGCCAGGCCGCGAACCGGATCGCCGATCTGGCCGGCGGCGTACCGCTGGCGATGATCCCCGCGCCGGGCAAGGACGGCTACAAGAAGGCGAGCGCGGGCATGGCCGATCCGGGCGCCGAAGGCGTGCAGGCGGCGTGGACCGCGATCGGTGCCGCGTATGTCGCCGGCAAGCCGATCGAGGCCGAAGTCGCGGCACTTGAGAAGGCGATCGCCGCGCTCGGCACGCCCAGCGCGAATGATGCCCAGAGCGTGCGGCTCGAGACGTTCTATGACCGCCATGATCCGTGGATGAAGACGGCGATCTTCTACGGGCTCACGATCGTGCTCTTTGGCGTCGCGCAACTCGGGCTCAAGAAGCCGATGACGATCCTCGCACTTGCTGCGACCGGAGTCGGCGTCGCGGAACACCTGCTCGGTGTCGGGCTTCGCGTCGCGATTCTGGATCGAGCGCCGGTGACCAACACGTTTGAGTCGCTGCTGTGGATGGGGCTGGTCGGCATCCTCATCGGCGCGGTCGCCCAGATGCTCAACAAGGGCAAGGGCTGGTATCTCTTCGCGGGCGTGGCCGCCGCGTTCATCTCGGTGCTGTTCGCGGGCTTGGTCCCGCTGACAGATCGATCGAACTCGTTGCCGGCGGTGCTGCGCAGCAACTTCTGGCTCATCGTGCATGTGCTGACCATCGTGGCAAGTTACGGCGTGCTGGCGGTGGCATCGGTGCTGGGCCACGCGTATCTCATCAAGAACGTGCTGCTCGGCAAGCGCGACATCACGGCACCGTTCCGTTCCGCCGCTCTGGTCGTGCAGACCTACCGAACGATTCAGGTCGGGTTGTTCCTGCTGACGGCGGGCACGATCCTCGGCGGCGTGTGGGCTGCGGACTCGTGGGGTCGCTTCTGGGGCTGGGATCCGAAGGAGACATGGGCGCTCATCAGCATCCTCGTCTACTTTGCCGTGCTGCACGCGCGATATGTGAACTGGCTGCGTGACTTCGGGCTGGCCGCGTCGGCGGTGCTGGGCCTGGTTGTGATTGTTTGGACGTTCTACGGTGTGAACTACGTCATGGCCACGGGGCTGCACAGCTACGGCTTCGGCTCGGGCGGCGAGGTGTGGGTCGCATCGTGGGCCGGCGCTGAACTGCTCTTCATCCTCGTGTGCTGGCTGCGGTATCGCAGTCAGAACGCGGCGATGAAGGCGGCGGCCAACGCCGGAACATTGCCGAGCGGCGGGGCGACGGCGTGACGACGCGTGAAGGCCTCAGGGAGACGGCGGGCTTCGCCGTCTCCCGCCGCACGCGCGGCAGATGCCGATGAGCGTGAGGTCGTGACCGGTGACGGAGAACCCGGGCGGCGCAAGGCCCGCGAGATTGCCGGGGCAGCCGTCGACTTCGTACAGTCGCTCGCACACGGTGCAGTGGAAGTGATGATGATGGCCCTTTCCCGCGGGCTCGTAACGTGCGGGCTGCCCGGGCACGTCCACGGTCGTCACGTCCCCCGCGTCGACGAGCGACGCGAGCGTGCGATAGACGGTGGCCATGCCAAGGCGGGAGACCTTTGCCTTGGCCCGGTCGAGCACCTCGCGCGGGCTGAGCGGCCCGGGCGCGTCGGCGAGCACATCCACGATCGCCTGTCGTTGTCGCGTGTTTCGTTCCATGCGTGAACGCCGAACTCTAGCGCGACGCGGGCTGGCGAAGGCGCAGCAGCATCAGCACGGCGGCGGCGCGAACGCCGGTTGAAAGCCAGAATATCCACGCGTATGCGGCGGGTGAGGCGTGCATGGTGTCGAGCACCTTGCCGCCCAGCAGCGAGCCGCTGGTGCGGAAGATTTCCTGCGTGAGGAAGAACTTGGTGAGCAGGCTGCTGCGTTCGGTCTGCTCCAGGGCCTCGTAGTTGAGAAGTTGCTGACCCATTTCGAAGATCGCCCAGATTGCGCCGGTGCTGAACTGTGCGAGCATGAGCCACCAGAACTCGCCGCTGACGAGCCAGACGAGCGACATGGGGATGATCGCGATGCCGCCGATCTCGAGGCAGAGGCGCGGGCCGCGGCGTTTGGCGATCATGCCCGCGATCGGGGCGGCGGCCATCTTGCCCAGAAACGGCGCGGCGATCAGCCACGAATAGTCTGCGGTGCTGACCTTGAGGATGTTGAACATATAGGGGTTGAAGAAGGGCTGGGAAATCTGGGCCGCGAACATGATCGCGAGCACATAGCCGAGGAATCGCCCGTCGTGCGACTGCTGGACGCGCCGGACGAACTGGGCGACCGGCACGCGGCGTTCGACGGGCATGTCGCGCGGCGTGCTGTAGCGGGAGAGGTAGTACGCCGAGCCGAAACGACACGCCGAGGCGAGGGCGAAGACGCCCGCGAAGCCGGCGAGCGGGGCGCGATCGAACCAGGCGGGCGCGTGTTCGAGCATCCAGCCGCCGGCGAGCAGCGCCAGCAGCGTGCCGAGTTGGCATTGCAAGGTGCGGATGCCGAAGAAATGCCCGCGCACGCCGCGAGGAATGAGCAAGCCGGTCCATGCGTTCCACGCCGGGCCGGTGGCGAGCCCCGCGCCCCAGTAAATCGCAACGAGCCCGAAAACGATTGTCGGCAGCGTGACGGAGACAAGTGTGGCGAGCACGCCGTCGCCGGTGCGATTCAGCAGCGCGGGCATGGCGTTCAAGAGCGGCAGGATCGGCGGCAGCACCAGCGCGAGAAGAATGATCGGCAAGAGGATCGCGGCCTGCATCGACGCCGAGCCGACGACCCAGCCGCGGAAATCGCGGGCTCGCCGGACAATGGGTGGGCCGATGGTCTGGAGTGCGGCACCAACGAGCACCGGCACCGTGAGAATGAGGCCGACGGCCACGGGCCCGAGCCCGAGTTCGTGGACGAACTTTGCGAAAAACGTTTCGCCGACGCCGACGCTGATGGAGTAGAGCACACCGTCGAGTGTGTTGTAGCGCAGGTCGTTACGCAGCACACTCCCGCGCGCGAAGCGAGAGGGGTGCAAGGACGACGACGGGGATGCGGGGTGAAAAGTGATCGCCACCGTGTGCCGCGGCACGAAGCAAGTCCTCTCGTGGGCTGGCGGCGAGAGGATAGCCGGTCCGAGGAGAACACTTCACGTCGAACGAACTATGAAACGTTCAGGCCGCCCCGATCATGCGCCGGATCGTGGTGGGCGACTCCGGCTGGCCGGTGCGGGCACTCAGAAGCGCGGCCTGTGCCGTCGGGAGCACGCGAGCGAGGTCCGCAGGGCCGACGTCGGGGATCGCGGGGTCAAGCACGCGTTTGATCGCATCGGCGATGGCGGCGACGGCGTGGTCGGCGGTGGTGACGCCCCGGGCTGGACGGCGGAACCGCGTCTCGTCTGCCTTCTCGCCGTTGGCGTTGATCCACTCGAAGCCGTCGTCGTAGAGACGCAGTCGCCCGGAGTCACCGACGAGCGTCACACCGCGATTCCAACGACCGGCGTGGTCGCTGGTGGCGATCGAAGCGGCCCGGCCGTCGGCAAAGCGAAGGATCGCGTTCATGTCACCGGACAACTCGCGGAGCGTCTCTCCGGGCAAGGCGTGAATGCCGCGTGTGAAACCGGACGACACGACGGTTGCGTCGATGACTTCTGGTTCGCCGAGCAGTGATTGGATTGCATCGAGTGCCGAGTAGAGGTGTGCGCCGATCGAGCCGTGGCACGCACGCCCCCACTGCTCGACGCTGACGGAGCGGATGACGCCGAAGTTGGCGATCACGTCGGCGGCCTCTCGCATCGCGCGCGAATGCCGCAACATCGGCACGAATCGGATGGCCTCGGCGGCACCGACCACGGTGCCATCGGAGACCCACGGGGCGGCGGAGAGGTCCAGGGCGCGAGCCGGGATCGGTTCGAGCGACGCGACCTTGGTGCCTCGGGCTTTGGCCGTCAGGAGCGAGCTGGCGTCTCCCTCGGGGTTGTCGGTCCCGAACTCACCCGGGGTGGCAATGAACACGAGCGATGCCTGTCGCTCGGCGAGGACGTAGCGCAGGTCGCTTTCCGCGGGGACACCGAGGGCCGCGGCGACGGCACCACCCTGGCCGCGGGCGGGAGAGCCAGCGGCGACGATCTCGAAGCCTGCAACGGCGGCGACTTCCCGCACCAGGTCTACCTGGTCAGGGTTCAGCCATACCACGGCATTTGGAATCGCCTTCGCATCCACGCGGGGATCGTATCCGAAAGCAATGTCGGCGTTGGGGTGACCAATGTGCCACGTGGGTTCTCAGGCCACGGTCCAGGCGATCAGCCCAGCGAACAGGGCGATCCCCAGCAGCATCGAGCCACACCACCACAGGAGCAAACGGCGAGCGGTGTGACGGCCGTCGTCACGCGTGGAGACCAAGCCAATCCGGGCATCGGCGGGCGTGTCGAGCGGGTCGTCGCCCTCGCGCACGGCGTCCTGCACGATCGCGATGACGAGGTTGGCATCAAAGAGACGCATGCCCATGCGCTCCGCGAGCGTCAGCAAGCCGCGACGCCGATCCGGGGTCAGGATCGCGGCGCGACCGCCGTCGAGTTGCCGAACGACGTGCGCCGCGAAGACCGCGCGGCGATCATCGCGCGAAATGGCGGCGGCGCGATTCTCGCGACGGACTTGTTGTGTGGTCCGAATACTTGCGGAGCCCGCACCGCGACCGGGACCGGCGGCGTCGTCTGAACGCACGAGGCGCAGAGGGGTGGGATTGTGGCGGGTGGCGGGCATGTCTTGGGAAGATTGTGCCGCATTCGCCTGATAAATGCGAGACAAAACCGGCCTGATTGGAAAGGATTCCGCAGGCTGGTCGATACACTCGGCACGCCCGCGCCGTTGGCGCGACAGAGGAGAGCACAACGCGTGCCCAGCGAGACCGGCAAAGAGAACGCGGCATCGACCGCCGCAACCGACAGCAATCGACAGCCCGCGGCGAACGATGCCTCAACGATCGCTGCAATTCGCGTCCGGACGCCCCTCGCACCGGATCAGGTCGCGGCAAAGGCTCAGGAAGCGTCGCGCCGCGGCAGGCTGCCCGGCTTTGAGCGCGGCGGCGACGGCGGCTTGTTCTCGGTCGTGGCGTTCGCGTCTCCGTTTGATCGCCGATTGGTGATTCGAGCCGATGCGGCGGAGGGCGGCACACTTCTTGGCTTCGCGCTCGTCCTCAAGCCGCTGATGCCGCTGGTGTTTCTTGTTGTCGGCATCACGACGATCTGGCCGGGTGTGTGGATCACCGAGTCGATGCTGGAGAGTTACTTCCCCGGATCGTGGATCGCGAGATACACATGGTGGTGGTATGTCCCGCTGTCGACACTGCCCTTGCCGTGGGCCGGGTGGTCGATGTGGACAAAGTCCGCACGCGAAGCATTGGCCTCGGCTGAAGAAACGATCGCCGCCATCGCCAAGGAAACCGGCGGCACCATCGAACGCTGACCCGGAGGAAGAGCGGCGTGTGGCGCGGCGGAGAAATCGTCGAACGTGCGGTGGCGGGGTTGCAACGCCGGGCGTTGGACCTCGACGCCGAGCAGGCCGTGCGCGGACTCGATGCGCTCGACGAACTGGAACTGCACGCGCTGCTCGCCGAGGGCCTTGCGGATGCTGGCTTCGGCGTGTTGCGAGAACGGGCGTATCCGGCCGGCGAGGGTCGGAAACTCAGCGAGCGGCAGCGTTGTGATCTGGTGCTGACTCCGGAGCCGGGTGTCGAACCAGCGCCGATCTTGAGCAAGGTGAAACGAAAGGCGGCCGCCCAACCGGGTCTTTTTGAGCGGCCTGCGCAGACGGCGACGCGCAGGATTCCCGCCGCCGAGTGCTACTGGCTGGAGGTCAAGGTCGTTGGGCAGTTCGAGTACGTCGCGGGCGTGCCGGGGCCGAACGCGTCGTGGGGCGGCACGCTCGTGCGGAGCATGGCGGAGGACCTGGGCAAGCTGTCGTCTGAGTTTGGGATCTCTCACGGCGGGTTGCTGCTTGTCCTGTTCACCAGCGAGGCCGAGGTGGCCAAGCACGATGTCGTGCAAGCGCTGCACCGCTGCCTTGATCGCGGTGTGCGCGTGTCGAGCATGGATCAGGCGGCGTTTCGGCTTCAAGATCGGATCGGCAATGCGTGCTGCACGCTGACGCTGGTCGGGGTGTGGCGGCACGAGGAAAGCCGCGAGATCGAGTGACGCGACGAAACGGCGTAGGGGCGGACGGTTGTGTGCCGCTGGCTCCTACCATCTGGCCGCATGAACAATCGTCGCATTCTGGTCACGGGCGGAGCGGGCTTTCTGGGGTCGCACTTGTGCGATCGGCTGGTGGAGCAAGGGCACGACGTCATCTGCGTCGACAACTTCTTCACGAGCCAGAAGTTCAACGTCGCGCACCTTTTGGGCAAGCCCAACTTTGAACTCATCCGGCACGACGTGACGCTGCCGTTCTTTCTTGAGGTGGACGAGATTTACAACATGGCCTGCCCGGCGGCACCGGGGCACTACCAGTACAACCCCATCAAGACAATGAAGACGAGCGTGATGGGCGCGATCAACGTGCTGGGGCTCGCGCGGCGCTGCCGGGCGAAGGTGTTGCAGGCGTCGACGAGCGAGGTGTACGGCGACCCTGAAGTGCATCCGCAGCCCGAGTCGTATCGCGGCAACGTCAACCCGATCGGTCCGCGGGCCTGCTATGACGAGGGCAAGCGGGCGGCCGAGACGCTGTTCTTTGACTATCACCGCACCAACAAGGTGAACATTCGGGTGGTGCGGATTTTCAACACCTACGGCCCGCGCATGCACCCCTTCGACGGCCGGGTTGTCTCCAACTTCATCCGCCAGGCCCTGCGCGGCGAGGATATCACGCTCTTTGGTGATGGCTCACAAACACGCTCGTTCTGCTATGTCGATGACTTGGTGCGTGGCCTTATGGCGATGATGAACTCGCCGGACGCGTTCACGGGGCCGTGCAACATCGGCAATCCGACCGAATGCACGGTGCGGCAACTGGCGGAGGCGATCATCCGACTGTGCGAGTCGCGGAGCAAGATCGTGATGAAGCCGCTGCCGCAGGATGATCCGACGCAGCGTCAGCCGGACATCACGCTTGCCCGCAAGCACCTGAACTGGGAGCCGACGATCGCGCTGGAAGATGGCCTGCGCCGGACGATCAACTATTTCAAGTCGATCGACTTCTCCGACTTCCGAGCGCCGACGCCGAATTATTGATGACGGCATGTGCCGGGCATGACTATGACCTCGCTGCGCCTGTTCGTCGCGATCTATCCGCCGCCGGAGGTGGCTGACGCGTTGCTGGCAGCACTTCCGCCGCAGAACATCGCTCCCGGACGCGAGACGCCTGCGGAGCAGATACACCTGACGTGTCACTTCATCGGTGATCGCGGCGTGCGCGAGTTGCGCGACGTGCGCGAATCCATCGATCGGTCGTGCTCGGGGCTTGGGGAGATCAAGGTCTCGCCGCGTGACCTGATTGCGCTGCCGGCGGGGCGAGGAGCGAAGTTGATCGCTGCAGCGTGCGATGTCTCGCCAGCGATACTCGAGCTTCATCGACGGCTTGTGATTCGTTTCGCTCGGCCGGGGAAGCGAGCGGATCGGTTCGAGCCGCACTTAACGCTGCGTCGATATGGGCCCGCGGGCGGCCCGCGCGTGTCGTCGCCACTTGCGATTCAGACGTTCTCGGCATCAGAGGTGCGCCTTGTGCAGAGCGTGCTTCATCCCAGTGGGGCAGAACATCGGGTGGTTCATCGCGTACCGGTTCCCGTCGGCGGCTGAAGCGTCGGCATCGCCAGGACGCGTTCATCAACGACGCGACCGGCGCGGCAGATTCGCACGATCGGCTTCTCTTGTTCGATCGGGCGGTCAAGCCCGCGCACGCATCGCCATGTGAGGCGCAGACGCACTGGAGCAAGACCGCTCCCGGAGAGAGGCGCGGCGGGTCTGGGAGCGGGGTCACGTGACGGGTGATAGAGGTGATACGTGCGAGCGAGCATCACGGCGATGCCGGGCGGAATGCCCGCGGCATACAGGCGACGCCCCATGTCGTCGCCCTCGCGACTGCCGGGTGACTGCTCCTCGTCAAAGCCGTTGACGCGCACGAAGTCATCGACACGCACCGAGAAGTTGCTCTCGACAAGTTTGGGCTTGTGCGGCTTGACCAGCCCGAGTGGGCGCAGACGCGCGTACCAGGTGTAGCGGCGCTGTCGGCGTCGAAGCAGCGATTCCTGCTCGGGAAGCACGTCCACGGGCGAGATGCCGGCGCGAAGATTGGCGACACTGAACGACGCGGACTGCTCGTCGCTGAGATCGATTCGCGAACCAACGACCACTTCGCCGCGCCGTCCGACACGTTCGTGTACTTCGCACAGCAGAGGCGAGGGGACACAGTCAGCATCGAGCGTGATGATGCGATCGCTCGAAGCGACGCCGAGCATGATGAGGGCGCGGACCGCGTTGTTGCGGGTCTGCGCGATGCCGTCCTCGCCGCGGCTGGCCCGCTGCACCAGCACGAGATCTCTTTTGCATTGAGCCGAAGCATCGAGCACCGTTTCGAGGATGTCTTCGCGATCGTTGTCGGCACTCACGACCACCGTCGCGGGGCGAAGCGTTTGCTTGGCGATCCCGAGCAGCGTCCAGTCGAGCGGCTTGGGGCTGTGCGTGGCGATGGCGACGTGCAGGTTGGGCACGCGGGAAGCGTAGACCGTCGCGGCGTGGTTTTCGGACGTGCGATGTCCCTCGCGATCCGCGCGACCGGCATCCATGCGCATCCACGCAGATCAGGCCCCAAGACTCGTGCATCGCTCGCCGATGCTCAGGCGGGATCGCAAGCGGATCAGAGGAGGGTGCATGAGCGTGCTTGAGAGTCGCGAGACATCGCCGTCGCGGTTGGGCGAAACGCTGCCGGGCGTGGGGCAGACGCCGACCAAGCCGCGTCCGACCGGAATGCGTTTTCAAGCCCTTATCGACCTGGCGGAACTGGACGAGCGCGGGCGCCCGGGCCCGGTGTCCCCCGCGAAGGGCCGCGAACTGAGTCGTGCGAACCTTGTGATGGCGAGTCGAAAACTCGTGTACCCGGGGCGACTCGTGGGCATGGCGGTGCATCTGATCGATGATCGCCCTGTGCCGCTGATGGGGCGCGTGTACTCGTGTGTGTATGACGCCGACGGCTTGTACCGCGTTGATATTGACCTGTTGCCGGTTGAAGAGCACCCCGAAGTGCGTGAGTGGGCGCTGGGCCGTGAGCGAGAAACGCCCGCACGCTGATCGCTACGGCGAGGGCAGAAACAACTGTTCACCGATCGCGTCGTCGTGCTCGCCGCGAACGCATGCGAGCGCCAGTGCCGCGACTTGGCTCGGATCCGCGGCCATCGCGGCAGGCACTTGTCGTGTGTCGAACAGGCTTCGTAGCATGGGCGTCTCAACCGCGCCGGGGCAGATCGCAAACGCCCGGACGCCGATTGATTTTCCTTCGTCCGCGGCGATGCGCGTAAGCATGTTCAACGCGGCCTTCGACGCGGCGTACGCGAAGAAACCCGGGAATGGGTCCACCGACGCCATCGAACTGATGTTGATCACGCACCCGCATCGTTGACGCTCGAAGACGGGCCACGCGGCGGCGATCGCGATCGCCGGGGCACTCGCGTTGACGCCAAAGGTGTCACGAACGCTGGCTTCGTCGTGGCCGGCGATCGGCGCGTTGATCGCGACGCCGGCGTTGTTCACGAGCACATCAAGCCTGCCAAACGTGCGGCACACCTCATCGACCGCGCTGCGCATGCGTCCCGGGGCGGCGACGTCCGCGGCAATACACAGACCGCCGCCGATGCAGAGTCTGCTGGTTTCTCGCAACGCTTCATCGCGACGCCCGACCAGCGCGACGCGCATCCCCGCGCCCGCCAACGCGACGGTGATCGCGCGGCCGATGCCCGAACCCGCGCCCGTGATGAGCGCGACGGGCGAACACTCGTGGCTTGACGATGTCTGCGGAGTGACTTGCGCGGCCATGCGACGAGCGTATGGCCGTTCTGCGTCGTCGTTGCGGTTCCTCGGTCACCCCGCACGCAGCGTCGAGGCTTCCTCGGCCGCGCACAGCACCTGCGAGTCAAGCGAGATTTGAGCCAGCATCTGGCGAAGTTCGCGGGCGGCAGCGGGTGTGAAGCCACCGATTCGCGTGACGCCGATCGTGTGTCGATGCTCATCCGAAGCGCAGCGGTGATACGCGACATTGCCTGCGGACGTGCCGACCATCGCTGGACCGAGGGCTTGACGCAAGGCAGCCTTGACTCGCACGAGCGTTCCCTCGGACGCGCCGCGCACGCTGAGCCAGAGCACCTCGCCAACGCGATCGTCGGCGGGAGCCTCTTCGCCGTCGATGATCGCAACGCGGCATCGCGGGAACTGTCGCTGCAGTTCATCCAACGCGGCCACGATCACGCGGTACTCGGGCTCCGCCGCCTCGAATACCAGTGTTCGGACGGCGAACGTCGCGAATGGTCGCAACTGAGTGCGCACAACCTTGGCTCGGCGGAGACAGAGGAAATCGCTCGCCAATCGCAACGCGCCGATCTGGTCCTTGCCGGCGAGATACAGAACGCCGGATCGGCGGACCTCCGCGGGCTTGGCGTTGAGTCGAGTGTCGATCTCGGCGCTGAGGGTCGTCATGTCCCCAGCATCGGCCGGTTTTCGGACCCGGTTCAGTGATTCTCGGACGATTGCTGACGCCCGTTCATCCGTCGTACGAATGCGTTGTACTGCTCGGGCGTGTCGATGCCCGCGCCGGGCGTGCCCTCGACAACCGCGACCGCGATCGTGTGGCCGTGCTCAAGCACACGCAACTGTTCGAGCGATTCAAGTGACTCGAGCGGCGTTGGCGCCAGCGTCGGATACACGCGTAGAAACCCGCGTCGATACACATAGAGGCCGATGTGTCGCAGCGGCAGTTCCGTCGCCTCGCCCTTGGGGTCTCGCACATGCGGCACGCGTGAGCGAGAGAAGTACATCGCCGTCCCATCGCGGCGAAGGACCACCTTGACGACGTTGGGGTTCGTCGCGTCCTCGCCGGGGGTCATGCGGATGGCAGCGGTCGCCATCGGTGCCGTTCCGCTTCGCAGAGCCCCCACCGCCGCGTCGATGTGCGAGGTGTCCATCTCCGGTTCATCGCCCTGCACGTTGACCACAATCGTGTCGTCACCAAGCCCGAGCACGTCGGCGGCCTCGGCGAGCCTGCTCGTACCGTTGGGATGGTCGACGGACGTCATGACTGCCGCGGCACCGAAGCGAGCGCACGCTTGAAAGACGCGCTGATCGTCGGTCGCGACGACCACACGCTCGAGCGATCGGCACGCGACCGCGGCCTCAAAAACATGCTGAATCAGCGGCTTGCCCGTGCGATCGGCAAGCACTTTGCCAGGGAAACGCGACGAAGCCATCCGGGCTGGAATGATGCCGACGACCGCCACCGGTGAGACCTCCACTCCGGACCGTTGATCTCAGGCCCCTTGCGGCTTGGGGCGAAGGTCGGCAACGAGTTTCTTGAGAACATCGCGACGGGCCTTGACATCCTTGAAGTTGAATTTCTGGCTCAGGATGCCTGAAGCGAGTCGCTCAGACTCCTCCGCCGCGGCGAGATCGCGCCGGCTCTCGGCGATTTTCTGCAGAGCGCACAGAAGGAAGTAGCGCAGGTCCATGTTCTGCTCGGGCGTGATGTCGCGCTGTTCAAGCGCTTGACGCAACGACTCCACCGCCTCGTCGGGATAGTCGATGGCGAGGAAGGCCTGGCCGAGCATCTGCAGCACGCTGGTGCGGATCGTCGGCTCTTCGCGAGCCTCTTGGAAGAGCGCGATCGCATCCTCGTTGTTGCCGAGCGTGAGTTGCCGCCGGCCGAGTTCGTACTTGAGTTTCACGTCGGTCGGGTAGTTCTCGACGCGAATCTGATACTCCTTGATTTCCTGCTCGGCGAATGTCCGCTCGGCTTGGCGGAGCTCCTCAACTCTGGTTGGGTCTTTCTCCGCTTCGGCCCGGAGTTCAGACAGCTTGCGGCGGTTCTGCCGCATGATGATCTCACCCGCAGTCTGGCGGAGGCGGAACTGGTTCGATTTGGCGTACCCATGCATAAGCAGCGTGTGGGCGAGCGTTTCGTCGGCGGGCGTGCCGCGGTCGAGCAGTCGCTTCACATACACTTGCATCGCGGGCAGATCGTCGGGGCGTCGCTCGTGGTCGGCCTTGGCTTCCTTGAGCAACTGCTCGGCGGTCTCTTCGGTCTTGACGACCTTCTCCGCATCTTCGAGGGCCTTTTGCTTGGCCGCGTCGCGGATGTTGGAGCGGAATCCGCCGGCTTGGCCGCTCTGGTCGTATCCGCCGCGCGTCATCGTCGCCTGAGCAGCGAGTGAGCGAACTTCCTGCGCGAGTTGCCCGTCGCTCGGATCAGCCTTGACGGCTTCCTCGCCCGCAGCGACAGCACGGTCATACGAGCCCACCGCTCGCATCGCGGCCATGACTTTCAGGAACAGATCCTTCTTGGGCCGCGCTCGCACGACCTTGATCACACCCTGGTCATACCACCATGTGATCGGCTCGGCGAGTTTCAGTTTCGCGCCGGTTTCGAGCACGCGCACGGCGTAGGCCGGTTCTTCGATCCGTTGCATCCATTCCAGCAGCGAGAGCAGAAAGCGATCGACGTCGCTCTTACCGTTGAAACTCTTGATTGTGTCCTTGTCGAAGCCCTTCTTGAAGTCGTCGGCCTTTCGGCGTGCGACGGCGGAGATGAGAAAACCCTCATGCCCGCGCATGCTCGACGGATCGAGTCGCAGACCGCTGAGCCACATGTTGATGGCGTATTCGTGGTTTCCCGTCTCGTGGACGGTCTTGGCCCGATCGAAGAACTTTGCCGCCTTCTCGGGGCTGAACTCCTGCGTCGGCGCGTCGCCGCCCTCGCCGGGGTTGGCGGGGTTGCCCGTCTCGGGGGGCTTGCTCGATTTTCCAAATCCAAAGATCGCCACGCGGATCGTCCTTGCGGTTGAGGCGCTCAAACACAGCCCGACCGGGCGGGGGCCCGATGCGAACGGTACGGAAGGAGATTCTAGTGGGTTCCGGGTTGTCCCGCGCGGAAGGAATCAACCAACTCGTCTTGGTGTTCTGGGGCGTTACTCTGCCCCTCGTGCCAGCCCTCCACTTCAGAACGCGGTTCACTCGTTGGCTGACGATCGTCATTCTGTTCGGGAGTGGTTGTACCTCACCGACGGTTCCGGCCACTCCAACCAAGGCGTCACCACTTCCTGCGGTGAGTACTCGCATCCTTGGCGACGAACCTTGGACGTTCGAGAGTGTGCCCGGGCGCGCGATCCGTACCGCGAACTATCGCGTCTTCACGATTTTGCCACGGGGCTCGATCGCCGATCGGATGCCCGCGTTTCTGGAAGCGTCGCTCGCTCGTTACCGCTCGGCGTTCGTGCCGCTGGATGGGCCAGAGGTCGCGATGGAGAGTTTTCTGGTCACCACGCGCGGCCAATGGCAACGCCTCGCCAAGACGCTTTTGGGCGACGATGCCGGGGCGTTTCTCCACATCCAGCGCGGCGGGGTTTCCATTCAAGGGCGCGGCATGTTCTACGACATCGGCCCGCGCGACACGTTTGTGATCGCGGCCCATGAGGGCTGGCACCAGTTCGCGCAGCGGACCTTCCGCGAGCCACTGCCGACGTGGGCTGACGAAGGGTTGGCGACGTATATGGAGGGGTTCCGCTGGTCAGACACGAGGCCCGGGGAGCCCGAGTTCAACGGCTGGATCAACCTCGAACGATTTGACGCGTTGAGATCGGCGCATCGGTCGAATCTGCTCTTGCGGCTGGAGCAGTTGGTGGCTGTAAGTCCGCAGGATTTGGCCGAGGCCGGGCCGGACACGGCACTTGTCGTCTATGCGCAGTTGTGGGCGATGATGCACTTCCTCCGCGAAGGCTCTCAGGGTGAACACGCGGGCGCACTGTCGCGACTCGTTGCGGATTCCGCCGAAGGTCGAGTCGCTGAGCATGTGGAGCGCGCACTCGGAACTTCAGCGGCGGATCGCGTCCGCGGCAGACGTGGCGGCGCGGATGTGTTCAAGGCCTACTTCGGCAGCCCTGCGGCGATGGAGGATGAGTATCGCGCCGCGGTGGAGCGAATCGTCGAACTCGGCGGACGCGAACGGGTTGCTGCCGGGCGGTCGGCGCTTGCGCCGGATTGAGCGAGCGGCGGTGCCCGCTCAGCGTGTGGCTCTCCAAAAACAACACCCCCGTCGACAACCGACGGGGGCGAGTGAATACATCATTTTCCGCGTAGAAACGGTATTCGACAGTGGAAGACTGAGATCACTTAGCGACGACGACGGCCGGCGACCAAGCCGCCGAGGCCGACGAGGGCCAGCGTGCCGGGCGACGGGACGAGGACGTACGCGAGGTAGTTGCCGGCGGTCGAACCGGTGCCCCAACCCGGGGTCGCCAGACCGGCGGCACTCAGGTGATCGACGCCCGGGTCATTGGCCGTGCCGCCGCTAGACATCGCGTCGAAGTAGATCGTGCTGCCGTCGGCAACCATGCCCAGGTCGGCGAGGTTGATCGTGTACTTGATCGTGCCGATCGCGGCGAGGCTGCGATCAATGACGACCGTATTGGTCTGGTTCCAGCCGCCGGTGTCGCGCCACGTCTGGGCGAACGAATCGGGGTTCTGATCAACCCACGAGCCGATGTAGGCGTCGTTCAGACGACCGCTCGTGTTGATCGAACGACCCCAAGGATTGTCCGCGCGGCCGCTGGCGTTACCGTTCACGTCGAACAGGAACAGGTACTTGCCCCAGTTGGTGGCCGACGCGTTGCCGTTCACATTGAGCGTGATCGACAGGGTGGTCAGCGTGTTGCTGAGGGTGACGCTGCGGATGTCGAGGTGACCGAAGCTGTTGTCAAACAGGTCGCCGGTCGCGTCGTTGTACGTCTGGGCCGCGGAAGCCGCGCCCGCCGCCGCCACGAGGGCAGCAAGAGCCATCATCTTCTTCATCTGTCTTCTCCTCAATCAAGCAATGAAAACGACACACCGACCGTCGTGCGGAAGACAACGCATCGGTGACAACTGGTCCCCCGGGGCATCGCGGCCTCGGTGTAACAATACTAAACGCCTCTCCCGCCGGATGCAATAGGAAATCCGCGAGAGAGTCGCCAAACCGGGCTCTCGGACCGGCTATTCGTTCCGCCCGCAAATGAGAATAACTGTTCTTATCCAGTTAGGGTATAAAGGAGAGGCATCAATCAGCGGTCGAGGCCACAGTCTCAGCCTGAGGCGACGGGGGCGTGCCGAGGTACGTAAGGGCCCTCTCCATCACCCGCCGAACGACCGGGCCCGCCGTCTTGGCTCCGTAGTGGGTCCGGGACCGGATTCGGGCTGGGCCGGGATCATCGATGACGCAAAGGATGACCAGCCGTGGGTTCTCGATCGGGCCGCCGCCGATGAACGACGTGTTGTACTGATCGTCAAAGTAGCCAGTGACCCCGCGCGGGCGGCGGAAGCCTTCCGGTGCACGTCCCAGCGGGATTTCGGCGGTGCCGGACTTGCCGAACATGGTGTATCGCCAGTCGTGCTCGTGCGTGGTCTTATCCAGCGCGTCCTGCATGTTGGTCGCGACGTGCGCGAGCGTTGCGCGGGTCAGGCGAGCGATATCTGCAGGGAGCACGCGCACGACCACCGAGTTCATCGGGTCCACGTCCGCTGCGGCAGTCAGCCGAATCGGAGGCAGCGTGCCGGCGAGATCGCCAGGACGACAGAAGACGCTGAACGCCCGCACCATCTGCATCGGCGTCACGGCGACTTCATAGCCCGTGGCCACCGATGTCTGCGTGTACTTTGACCACGCACCGATCGATGTGACGATGCCGGTCGCTTCGCCGGGAAGGCCGACGCCGGTGCGCTTGCCGAAGCCAAAACGTCGCACTGCATCGTGCAACTGGACGAAACTGAGGCGCGACGAGCCTTTGACCATGCCGATGTTCGACGAGTTCACGAGCACGTCAGACCACGTCATTGCGTCGCGCTTGGTCACGTCTTCAATGAAGCGGCCATAGGGCGTGTACCAGCGGCCGCCTTCGGTGTCGAAGACCTCATCCGGGCGCGCGAGTTTGAGTTCGGTCACCGTTGACCACACGAATGCCTTAAATGTCGAGCCCGGTTCGTACACGTCCTCGATGCAGCGGTTGCGTCCAAGTCCCGGGTGCTTGAGCCGCTGCGGGTCCGGCTTGAGCACGCGATATCGCTTGGGCAACGGCGGGCGACTCGTGTCGGGCGTCTTGTCGCCCTTCTTGCGTTCGACCGCCCACGGATACTCCGCAAGCCCGGGCAGATCGCGAAGAATGTCGCCCATGGCGACGACCTCGCCCGAGTACGGGTCGAACACGACGATGCGCCCGCCGGCGGCGTCGGCTTCTTCGATGCCGCGGGTCAGTTCTTCGAGCGCAATGCGCTGAACCTCAAGATCGAGCGACAACCGCACGTCCTGACCCGGGGTGGCGGCGTGAACTTGGCCGGGTTCAATCCAAAGCGGGCGGCCCATCGCGTCGCGGATGTATTGCACCTTGCCGCCGATGCCGGAGAGTTGCTCATCGAGCATCTTTTCCGCGCCGATCAGGCCGTGGTGATCGACATCGACCTTGCCGACAAGCGACGCGACGCTGGGGCCGCCGGGATATTCGCGCACCGGGCGGCGTTCAACGTAAACACCCTTGAGTTTGAGTTTGCGAATCGCGTCCGCCTCTTCATCGCCGATGACGCGCCCGACGGGCACATAGCGGATCAGTTTCTTGGGAGCGTTGGGTTCGTTTGCGTCATCGGTGGCAACGCCGATCGGCGCATCACCGTTCATCTCAACGGGCTCGGTGCCGGTCGGGTCGTTGATCAAACTGAGTTGGTCTTGAGCCCGAGAGTCTTCAGTCTTTCTAGGCACCTCGCCAAACTGAGGCGATGGCGCAGCGGCGACATTCGGCACCGGCGCGAAAGAAGGCTTCTCCCCGGCGAATCGCGCGATGGCCTTGGCGAGTGGTGTGGATGGCTTTGTCGGCTCGGGCGGCGGGAGCAACGCACGCCGCCGATCATTCTCGGCGAGTTTTGTCAGGATCATCGTGCCCAGTTCATCCGCGGGCAGACCCATGCCCTCGGAGAGTTTGACGATGGTCGGATCGACCGGGCGCTCGAGACGTTCGGGGTCGATGAACACGCGGTTGCCAAAGCGACTGACGCTCAGCGGGCGGCCGCGACGGTCCATGACATCGCCGCGGAGGGGGAGTTCGGATCGGGTGCTCACGCGGGCTTGAACATGATCGGCCAGGACCGCGCTTGGGCTCAGTTGCAACTGGGCCACGCGTGCGAGCATGACGAGCATGAGCAGCGTCATCGTGGCGCCGGCGACGACTGTGACACGATCAGCGCGGCGGAGAGCCGCCTCGCCGTTGGTTTTGCCGCGCTGCGAACGAGTCCACATCATCCAGTCACGCTCCATCGCAAAGGGAGACGAGCCTCATTGCTCGCGTTCATCGCCGCGTGCCATTGCGTCCATGCTTTGTCGCTGCGTGGCGGGGTTGACCTTCCCCGGAGCGGCATTCGCGGGTGCCGGGGTCGGCGCCAGCAGGGGATGAAGGTCGGCGAGTTCGTCGGCCATTTCCTCAACCCGCGTGGGGTTCACGCGCTGTGCGATCGCGGCACGCAACTTCCACAGTTCCTCGTCGGCTCGCTGGATCGCGAGCTGGGTCTTGGCCAGGTCGTGAGCGGCTTGCAGTCGAGCCTGGCGGATCGCCAGAAGCGTGCAACCGCACGCCCCGAGCGCCAACACCGCCACACACGCCTTTGCAAACACGCCAGACTCCTTGCCGATGATCCGCGCGACCCTGCCAATGACAACCGCATGGCGTCGGTCGGCCAAGTCTATTCATCGAGCAATGCCTGATTTTTGCTGCACTCTCCGCGCAAGAAAAACCCCTCCGCTCGCAGAGGGGGTCAGGTGTCTCGGAAACGCGGAGTATGAAGCGGCTTAGGCTGATGGAACCTTGATCACCATACCGGGCGTCAAATCGTCTTCGCTGAAGGAGTCGCCGGCGTTGAGGTTGATGATCTCTTGGGCTCGCTTGCTGGTGCCGAGCACCTTGCGGGCGATGGAGCCGATGGTGTCGCCGGGCTTGACGGTGTAGGTGGTTGTCTTGGCCTTCTTGGTGGTCTTGTCGTCCTTCTTGGCGAGTTCGGTCGCGGGCTTGGTGGCCTTGGGCTCGGGCTTGGCTTCCTGCTTCGCTGGGGCGGGCTTGCCGGTCAGCACCTCACGAGGCGGAATGCTGAGCACGGCACCAGTCTTGAGGGTGCCGTCCTTGCCAAGTTTGCCGCTGTTGTACGTCGCGAGTTGCTTCCAGAGCATCCCGTCGCCGTAGTACTTCTTGCAAATCTTGAAGAGCGTGTCCCCCTCGCCGATGGTGTGCGATTTCTCGCCAGCAACAGGTGCGGGGGCAGGCTTGATTTCTTTCTTGATCTCCGGCTTGGGCTCGGGCTTCGGGCCGACTGGGACGATCTCGCGGGCCGTGCTCTCTGCCCCGCCGTCGCTGATTGGGCTGCTTGCGAACGTCTTCGGCTCTGGCTTGGGCTCGGTCTTCGGCTTGAACGGCGAAACGGTATCGATGTCCCCGCCAGCGTCCGGCACGTTTCGGTCATTGCTGGCTGTCAACCCCTTGGGCGGTTCCATCGTCGGAGCCGGTTCGTTGGGCACCGTTTGCACAGCACCGGGCACGGGGCGGATGTACGCATCAAGCCCCGGCAGCGGCTGCTCGGGGTTCTTGGCGGCGATCACCGTCGGTACTGGCTCTGAGACGGCTGCGAGTTCGGCCTTGTTGGCCCGCGACAGGTGATCGCTCACCAGCACCGCCACCACCATCACCACGCAGAACCCCACAACCAGCGCGAGTTTCAGTTCACGGCTCACTTGCTTCATCCTTGTCGCGACGCGGCTGGGCACCTCGTCCCGCGACCTCTCTTTTCCACGCTTCGCACGTCGCCGACGAGCTTCCTTGCCCGCGGACCGACGGTTGTTCTTGTCCTCGATTCACGAACTCTGACACGCCGCGTCGTTCTCGGACGCTGGCAATGCTCCGAATCATAACGCATCTCGCACCGACTTCGCTACCCGCCGACACGGATCGCACGCAGTTTCGCGGATCGGCTCCGCGGGTTGGCCGTGATCTCCTCTTCGCCGGGGACAACGACACCCCGGATGATCTCGGACGCCAGTCCTTTCCGCACCAGGTCCGCGAACGCGTGCTTGACCCTGCGATCCTCCAGCGAGTGAAAGGTCAGCGTCGCGACTCTTGCTCCGGCTCTCAACCATGTCGTTGGGCTGGCATCTTTCCCATGGACTGCTCGTCCCAGCGATTCGGCTGCCCGCGTGATGGACTGGAGCAACGCCTCCAGAGAACCCATCTCGTCATTCACCGCGATGCGGAGTGCTTGGAAGGTACGGGTTGAAGGGTCTGTGGGTCCGTGGGCGGCGGCGGGCCCGACGGCCGAACGCACGATGCCGGCAAGTTGCGTCGTAGTGGTTATCGGCTCGCTCCCTCGCGTTTGAACCAGTTTTCTCGCGATTCGCCGGGCGGCCGGATCCTCGCCGAACTCGTCGATCATCTGGGCGAGTTCTCGCTCGGGAAGGCTGTTGACCAGTTCTGCGGCGGTCACCGGAAGTGTCGGGTCCAACCGCATGTCGAGCGGGCCATCCCGCATGAAACTGAACCCCCGCTCGGCGGTGTCCATCTGGTTGGACGAGAACCCCAAGTCGGCGAGCAGCAGATCTGCGGCGAGTCCTTGATCAATGATCCAGCGGGGAAGATTGGCGAAGTTGCCCTGAACGCTGCTCACGTCGCAGCCGCTGGCGGCGACTTTGGCCGCGGCGTGTGCGAGATTGCCCGGGTCGGCGTCGTTCAGGATCACCCGCCCAGTCGGGCCGAGTACCGTGGCGACCAAGGACGCATGACCGCCCAGCCCAACCGTCGCGTCCGCATAGGTTTCGCCGGCGCGGGGCGAGAGAGCGTCGAGTGTCTCGCGAGAGAGCACCGGGATGTGGCGGGGCGTGTGGGTCACGCCTCGATGGTACAGCACGCGGGAGGGTGGGACGGCAAAGACAACGCCCCGGCCAAACGACCGGGGCGCTGCGAATGACTTGCGAGCGATGGCGGCATCAGGCGTGTGCGAGGCGCAAGGCCAGCTCGCGATGCCACCAGTTCGAACTCACACCATTTCCTTGAGGCCCTTGAGGGGGCGGACCTTGACGACGGTGCGGGCCGGCTTGGCCTTGACGGTCATCATCTCGCCGGGCTTGAAGGGGTTGGCCTTCTGGGTGGCCTTGGTGGCGGCCTTGTAGATCGCCTGGACCTTCATGAGACCGGGGACCACGAAGATGTTGGGCTTGCCGTCCTTGGGCTTGGCAAGGTCGGTCGCCATGACCTGACCGAGCACGTCGAACACCTGCGCGACCTGCTTGCGGGCGAGGCCGGTGTGCTCGCCGAGCAGACCGAAGAGTTCGCTCTTCTTGCGGGGCTTGCCGGCGGGGACCAGCTTCGCGGGTTTGGGGGCTTTGGCCGCTTTGGCCGGGGCGGACTTCGATGCTTTCTTCGCCATGAGAATTCTCCAAAATTCCCGGTTCCACCGGGAAACAGCAGGGTTTTACCGTGTCCCTGATTGTTCATCAAGTCGGCTGATTGGGTTTTCCACCATGAATTTCGCCTGATTTTTGGATGTTTTTCCGTGCCATCTCGCGCAAGGGCTGTCTTTTCAGGCATTTCGGCGCGTGCGACTGGCATCGCCGCTTGCCCTTCAAAAACCCGCGATTTCCATGCGAATTTTCAACATCGCGTGGTCGGAGACGCGATTTTCCCGATCACTTTGCACGTATTCGATGCTCGGCACCTCCGCCGCGAGCGGCGGCGAAGCCCACGCGCCGTCAAGTCGAAACCCATTGCCCGCACGGCTGAACCACGAGTATTCGCGCCCGCGAGGATGCAGATCGCGGTACACGTCGCGATAGCCGAGCGTCGCCAGTTCACCAAGGCGGCTCGTGTGACCGAACGTCTTGCCCGCTTCGTCCAGTCCGTGACGCCCGGAGTTGAAATCTCCAACGAAAAGTGTTCGTGCCCGCGCGGCGTCGCGACACCATCGCCCCGCGATGGCGATCGTGTCGCGCCAGAATGCCGCCCGGGGCGTCGGCGAAGAGCCATCGGGAATGTGGACCGCCGCCAGCGTCAGCGAGAGTGTTTCGATGTGGCACGCCAGCCAGCGGCGAGCGTCCGGGGCGTCGGGTTCATCAACACGAGAGAGCGGCCATCGCGAGGCGATCAGCAAGCCGTTCACGCCCGGCTCGCTCGCGGTGGTCCGCTGGTGCATGAGCCCGACGTCGGCGAGGACGCCAGCGATCTGGCCCCCAATGGTCGTGCGAAACTCGCTGAGGACGACAAGGTCGGGCTGGTGATCGAGCAGTGCGAGCGTGATCCGGGGCATGCGGGCCGCGCCTCCGCCGTGGAGGATGTTCCAAGAGAGGAGACAGACCGCGCCCACGTGCCGACTCCTCAGACCCCGCTCGTGCCGGTTATCCACGACGCCAAAACGCGAGCGATGGCTGCACGGTCGCGTCAATGATTGATCCTTCGGCCTCGACCGCGACTTTCGTCCCCGCCGCCACATACTCCCACTTCACCTGCGCGAAGCACACGGGCTTGGCACCGAGCATCGGGCTGAGCGTGGAACTGGTGACGATGCCAATCGCGGGCGGGGCTTCGTCGCCCTGACGAGCCGCGAAGACATGGGCCCCGGCGAGCGGATGCAGCGGCAGCGAAACGTCGGGGTTCTCCTTCGACCTCACCAGTGGCACATCATCGGCCAGTCGCAACGCGACGAGGCACTGCTTGGGATGTCCCCGCGCGTGCATCCTCGCGACGATCTCCTGTCCGAGATAGCACCCCTTGGTAAACGACACGCGATCGTTGATTACGCCGCTCTCGGCCGGGAGCGAATCAGCCCCGAAGTCGATGTTGTACATCGGCGAGCCCGCTTCGATCCTCGCGATGTTGTATGCCAACCACCCCGCCGGACGCAGGCGGACGCGCGACCCCAGTGGCTGCGCGGTCGTCGCTCGCGACGCCTCGCGCTGGGGCGGGGGAACATCGGCCTCGGGGTCCAGCCCGCCGCGGAGCAATTCTTCATACACGGGCGCGGCGGCGTTCACGCCCATCGTCAGTTCCAGCCCCACCTCGCCCGCGCTGTCGTCACGGTCGACAACAACTTCATGCCCGGCAATGCGCACCACGCAGGCGCGACCATCGAGCAACTCGCCAAACGCCGGCCCAGAAGCATCCGCGCCGCTGGCGTGGAGCGCCAGCCCCGAAACCAGCGCAATTGACGTGGGCCCGTGCAGGCTGAGGCGGTGCATTTCCTGCGTTACATCGCGGATCTGCACGTCCTCGGTGATGATGTACGACGCGAGACCGTCAAGGGCACGCTTGGTCGCCAGCACGTCGACGTCGAGCAGCGTGCGGCTGGGCAGATCGATGACACGAACATCGGCGTCGATCCGACCCTTGCGATTGAGCCAAAACGAACGGCGAGACGCGAACGGCGGGAGATTCTTGAGTTCCTGCGTCAGCATTCGATTGAGAAACTCGAGTCGCTCGGGCCCGGTCACTTCGAGCACGCCGCGCTGCGGAAGATCGATCAGCACGCACGACTTGCGGATGGCCGCGTACTCCAGTTCAAGATCGCCGAATGTGCCGACCACCTCGACAACAGGCGTGCCGTCCGCGCCCGTGCCGTAGGTGAGCGTGGCGGCCTCGGCCTGTTGGTGCTGGGCAAGAATCGGGCTGTTGGTGGCCATGTGGGGAACTGTAGCGGAGACGGAAACGACGAAACGCCGCTGCCGCGTCGCGCACGTTGTTTCTCTTCCTGTATTATCTCGTGTGCCGCTCGCGGCGTTCACGCCCATCCACCTTCTCGGAGCGATCCACATGGCCCGCACACTTCTCGCGTCTGGTCCCAAACTTCGTGCTGCGTACGGTGTGCTCGCGTCGATCGCGCTCGCCGGCGTGGCGATGACCACGATCGGCGGCATGGGCGGCATGACGGGTCACGGCGCGGAGGCGATGCAGCCGGCTGCGACCCCAGTCGCCGCGAAGAAGATTCGGATCGGCGTCTCGGTGCCCGCCGCCACGCACGGCTGGACCGCAGGCATCGGGTGGTGGGCCAAGCGGGCGATGGCGCTCTATCCCAACGTCGAGTTCGTCTACGCCACCGCCCCCGGCCCCGAGAAGCAGGTCGCCGACATCGAGGACATGCTCGTCAAAGGCATCGACGGCTTGGTCGTGCTTGCCACCGAGTCCGCCGCGCTGACGCCGATCGCCAAAAAGGCGCACAACAAGGGCGTGTTCATCGTCAATGTCGATCGCGGGTTCACCGAGCCCGTCGCGGATGTGTTCCTCGAAGGCGACAACAAGGCGTTTGGGCGCAAGGCCGCAGAGTTCATCGCCACCAAACTGGGCGGCAAGGGAAACATCGTCATCCTCGAAGGAATCCCCTGCACCGTGAACACGGATCGCGTGAATGCGTTCAAGGAAGTGATGACGCGATATCCCGACATCAAGATTCTGGGACAGCAGCCCGCCATGTGGAACCGCGAGAAGGGGCTGAACGTCATGCAGACGTTCCTCACGCAGTTCCCGAAGATTGACGCGGTGTGGGCCGGCGACGACGATGTTGCGATCGGCGCGATCAAGGCGATCAAGGATGCGAAGCGCGAGAAGGAACTGTTCGTGTTCCCCGGCGCGGGCATGAAGCAGGTCGTCAAGATGATCATGGACAACGATCCGCTCGTCCCTGCCAACGTGACGTACTCGCCGTCGATGATCGGCGCGGGCATTCACACGGCAGTGTCGATCCTGCGCGACGGGCAGAAGGACAAGGTGATGGAGTTCATGCCCCGCCACCTGCTGATCGACGTTGAGATGATCACGCCGCAGAATGCCAAGCAGTACTACTTCGAGGACGCGGTGTACTGACGACCGTCACACCCGCGGCGCGACGCGGCTTACGTCCCACTCACCGCGCCGATTTAGGCTCAACCCACTGGCTTCGTCATGAGCGGCGTGCGCCTGGCCCCGGCGTTTGGATCGATCACGCGCCAACCGCGGCGCTGATACCACTCCGGCCGCGACCATGCGCAGAGATATGCCGCGTCGAACCCCGCGATCGCGCACTGTCGCTCGGCGGCGGCAAGCAGCAGATTGCCGATCCCGAGCCCGCGATGCGCGGGATGCACATACAACGCGGCGATAAACGGTTCAAGGTCAGGCCGCTCGTCGAGTTCGCTTTCGACACCGTGAACACAGCCGACCGGTGTCTCGGGCGCACCGTCATTCCCGGGCACGATGGCGACAAGGCAGAATGGATACGGCTTCTCGCCCGCGTTTTCGCGCACGGCCGCGTCAACCGAATCCCGCGGCGTGGATGGAGACGCGAACTCGCCGTGGCACCAATCGACCACCGTTGGCACAAGCCATTCGCGCGTGTTGAGATTGACGATCATCGGCTTCATACACCGACTCTTTGGCAAGTCATCGACCCGTTTCGCGCGCTGGGACTCGCACACGGTGCCCTGCAGCACGGTCGACGCTTTACGAGTTTTTGTTCGCCCTACTTCAGTTCCCGCACCTTCAGGTTTCGGAACCACACGTCGTCGCCGTGGTCCTGCAGCGCGACGTGCCCGCTGGCGTTCTTGCCGAACCTGGGCATGTCCTTGAACTTCGCGGCCGCCACGAGCGCTTTGAACTCATCGCCCGCAAGGTCGGTCTCGACGACCTTCCAGCCGTTGAGCCAGTGCTCGACCTTGGTGCCCACGACGCGCACCACGGCATGGTTCCACTCGCCCGCAGGGCGCGAGACGTTGAAGTTGCACGCGTAGAGGTCGTACATGGTGCCCGCGCGGGTCTTGGGGTTGTCCTTGTTGGGGTGTCCGCCGTCGTCGAGAATTTGCATTTCTGGTCCGCTCAGCCAGGTCGTGTCTTGATCTTCGCTGACGCGATACATGATCCCGCTGTTGCCGCCGGGAGAAACCTTCCACTCGACGCTGAACTCAAAGTCTTCGAACTCCTCGCGGGTGATGATGTCGCCGCCGCCTTTCTTCGCGACGTGCCGCAGTGTGCCGTCTTCCACAATCCATCCATCGGCGGGCATGTCCTTGCCCTTAAAGGCTCTCATGCCGCCGACGGTCGTGCCGTCAAAGAGCAATTTCCAGCCCGCGGCCTTTTCCGCCGCACTGAGCATGTTGTGCGAACGCACGTCATTCCATGCGCCGGACACCGTCACATTGCCGGTGGCAGCCCACTCCGCGCCGCGGCAGAGCAGCGTCTTGAACTGCGGATCGCACACCGATGACTTCTGATCGTGCGTGCCGGGCCAGACATGGCCGAGCGGCGTGTGAAAGACGCGACCCTTGCCATAGTTGAGCACGATCGCCATCGGCTCGCGCTTGCCGTTGCCGCCGGTCTCGGGGGCGGCGTACGCATCGAGCAGCGTCGTGAACGCGGCCTTCTGCGGGTTGGCGAGTTGGTGATAGAGCTCGTCGGGGTGTTGCACGATCGGGTTCATGCCCGAAGTAATGGCGTGTTGTTCTTTAGTCTGGTCGACGTTGAACGCATGGAACTGGCCGTGCCCTGTGCCGTCGCGCCAGCAGAGCGCGATCATCTTCTCATACTCGGCCCAGCCTACGAAGGCGTTGTTGGAGGCGTGAATGACGACGACGCCAGCACCGCCCTGCACTGCACTCGCGAAGTTCTTCTCCGCCGCCTCGCCCCAGCGCGGCCCGTTGTAGTCCAACACGAACAGTTGATAGCCGCCGAGGCCCTTGGCGTCGGCGAGCGTCTTGGCCGGGTCGTCGGTGATGGTGACGTCGAAGCGACCGCTCGCCGCGAGCGTGTCGGCGTGGACGCGGCTGGTGAACTGCCAGTTGTGGTTGTTCTCGCCGGTGATGAGCAGCGTCTTGATCGCGGCGTGGTCGGCTGGAGATTCGGCGGGCTGCGCCGCGCACGCGGCGAGCGGCAGCGCGCAGGCGAACGCCAAGCCGAACATCCGCAGCACCACTCCGACACGTCGGCGTCCGTCGAGCATCTGTGCATCTCCCTAGGGCGTTGGCTCGTTGCGTTGCCGCCGCCGCGTCGGCAGGGTCATCGACATCCCCGCGACCGCGCTGACCGCCGGATCGCGCGTCGCGATCACTTCCGGCGTGGCGGCGGTCTCGTCGCCTGGCAGTTCGTCGCCCGCGCTGCGCCAGCCCATGCCCGCCAGCAGCGCGGCCCACTCATGACGCTCGCGGATCGCGACGCTCGTCGCCGCGCTCTCCATCCCGCCCGCGAGATTGGCGGCGGCCCACCACCAGCACGATTCGATCGGCACGTTCAGGTCCAGCGCGAGTTCGCCGAGTTGTTTCGCGCTCAAGTCCGCGTACGGCGTCTTGACGCGGATCGACGGCACGCGATGCTCGTGCGCATCCAGAGCGGCGGCGCGTGTCGCCAACACCGCGCGATCGCACGCCCGGGCCAGCGCGTCGAGGTCCACAGACTCCGGCTCGCCGGGGCGTCCGAAGAACGCGGGCCAAACCACCTCGGGCACGCGAGCCGCCGTCGCGAGCCCGGCGGCAAGGGCCAGCGTGATCGAGTCGGCCAGTCCGGTCTCGCCGCCGCCTATCAGGCCGCCCACGCCCATCGGAGCGGCGACCACTTCCGCGTCGTATCGGGCCGCCTGGCGTCGCACCGCCGCCGATCGCAGGTCGGTCTGCGCCGCGTCACGCGGCAGAAACATCACGAGCGGGCGCACCGCGACCTCGCCGTCTGGGGCGTCGCCGAGGTTTGGGGCGTGGAACGCCGATACGGCCTCCCGGGCCGCAGCGATCGCCACCAGCCCCGCGAGCCCGCCGTCGGCGAGCACCAACACTCGACCCGGGTGATCCATGCGCGGGAGAGCATACTGGGTTTCGGGAGCCCCCGCGATTGGCCGCTGTCCCGCAGGGTTGCGGGGGTTCGCCCGCCTCCCCGCGCTCAAATCGCGCGAAGGTTGACCCTTTGGCACATTTTCCCGGACGCGGGGTTGCAGATGCGGGTTTCGTGTGGCAAGGTCCACATATGAACACCTCATTCGTGGCAGGGCTCGTGATGGCGGCGTCGGCAGTCTCGGCAGCCTCGTACACCCAGGACTTTCAGGCCGGCGGCCCGCTCTCGGAGTGGTCCACCGTCCGCTACCTCGACGGCAACGTCCTGACCCGTCCCGACGTCCGCACCCTCGGACGCTTCGGCGGCAACGATTCCACCACGCTCACACTCAACGGGCTCGACGCCGGCGAGTACACCCTGTCGTTCCGGGTCTACACGATCGGCAGTTGGGACGGCCAAGGTCCCAACGCTGGCCCGGACTTCTTCGGCGTGCAGCAGAATGGTGAGACGTTCTTCCGCGAGACATTCAACAATGTCTCCACAAACGGCGGCAAAGACCCGTATGAACCCTTCACCTCGCAGGGCCAGAGCTTTGGCGGCCAAGGCGCGGCCGTGGGCACCTACGTTGCCCGCACCGGCAGCACCGGCTTCAACGGCCTCGACCTCGTTGACTTCTTCTGGGATCAGGAGGCCAAGGACACCTACTACGACCTTACCTTCACGCTCAATGTCACCGGGCCGGACCTGACGCTGACCTTTTTCGGCGAGGGGTTGCAGGACGCGTCTGATGAATCATGGGCGATCGATAACGTCGCGCTCGTCCCAGCTCCCTCTGCGGCTGTCATGATCGCTGGCGGCTTGCTCTCGCTCGCGTCACGCCGTCGTCGCGTGGTGTAAGCCTGAGGACTGCTGCCGCGCAGCGAAGTCCACTGAAAGACTGAAAGACCGCGCGAGGGTTTCTCCTCGCTGCGGTCGTTTTTCATTTGCACCGGCAGCGGCCGAGCAGAGACCCCACCCATTGGATATTTCAGAATAAATGGTCCAAATGCCCACCAATTCGTATGGTGTTTGGATACTTTCGCTTGATTCAGGCTTGACGGCAGGGCTCAATTTCAGGACACTAGCGATGGCTGGTGCTTATAGAAGTCGGTGCTGCCAGCCGTCGCTTTCCGCGCGAGGCACCGATCGGACGAGGGACGTTTCAGAACATGAAGACCGCGTCGGCACACGATGGCTTACGGCGAAGCGGCGTTGTCACGCGCGTGCGAACGCTCGTGACGCTCGCGTGCGCTGCTGCTGGCGTGTGTGTCGCGGTCTGTTCCGCCGCTCCGATCGAGGTCAAGCAGTTCACGCGGCAACTCGAAGCCGGCCCCGTTCAAGTCTTCGTCGCCACCATTGATCTCAAAGACCCGACTTTGAAGATCGTCAGCGACGAACCCCTGAACGCGGCCGACAAGAAGAACGCCAAGGCCGAGGCGAAACTGACGCGGACCGATGACTGGGCCGCTGCTCGTCTGGTCTCTTCGGGGGCCGCCTTGGCGATCAACGCGAACTTCTTCGGCGTACTCGAAAAAGCCAAGGACGCGGCCAAAGAAAGTCACGGCTATGTGTCGGGCCTGGAGTGCGACGTGATCGGCGTCTGGGTCAGCAACGGCACGGTGATTTCCACGCCGCGCGTCGTCAAGGGCGAGGGCGATCCCGCATTGCTGATCCGCACCGACGGCACGGCGGTCGCAAAGCGCGTGACTGATGCTGATCTGACCAATGTCGCGTTCGCGATCGCGGGTGTTGGCGTTTCGGACACAGGCAAGGACACGTCGCCGGGCTCGCTTCTGGTGCACGGTGGCAAGAACACAGGTTCCACCGCACGCGTCGATGCCGACAAGCGTCACCCCCGAACTGCGATTGGTGTCACTGCCGACGCGACGAAGTTGGTCGCGATCGTCGTCGACGGTCGCGCTCCGGGCTACAGCGTCGGCGTCACGCTCCCCGAACTCGCTGAACTGATGATCGAAAACGGTGCCGTTGATGCCGTCAATCTGGACGGCGGCGGCTCCAGTGCATTTGTGTATCGCCCTTCGGCGTCGTCGGCACAAGCCGGCGCGACGAAGGTTGTTTCCAATCGCCCCAGCGACGGAGGTTTCCGCCCCGTCGCAAACCACCTGGGTTTCGTGGTGGCGGGGTCCCAGGATCCGAGCGTTGAGCTTCAGGCCACGGGCGCGTCGCCCGCGGCTCAGGATCCAAAGCCGACCGACGCGAAATGAGGACGCGCCGGCCGGTCCGTGTGTGATTCGTTTGCAGGAGAGACAGACATGAAGATCGGAACGATGGCTTTGATCGCGGCGGCGGGTCTCGCGGGTGTCGCAAACGCGGCTCCCTCGATCACCGCGCTGACCACCTTCGGCACCAACGGCTGGCTCGCCCCGGGCGCCAACCCCCACCTGCTGACCGACAACAACCAGCGCGGCCTCGCGTACAACCGCGTGACCGGCAACCTCGTCCTCCACAGCCGCACCGGCGGCGTGAACCTCCGCATCCTCGACGGCCAGACCGGCGCGGATGAAGGCAGCCTCCAGGGCACCGCGGCCGTCACCGGCGGCACCTTCGCCTCCAACAAGGTCGGCATCACGAGCGACGGTCAGATTTACGTCTCCAACCTCGTTACCGACGCCCGCGCCGCCGCGGTCAAGATCTATCGCTGGGGTTCGGAAACCGATGCCGGCCCGACCACCTGGCACAACTCGACGCTCACGCTCCCGACCGGTGGCACCGCTCCCCGCCTCGGCGACTCGTTTGACGTCACCGGTTCGGGCAGCAACGTCAAGGCTGTCATGGGCCACAACGGCACCATCGGCTACACCGTCTTCTCGGGCGGCGCGGGTGGCGCGACGGCTCAGTCGATCACGTCCTTCAGCCCCGCCCTCGGCGCGAGCAAGTTCCGCCTGGGCATCACCTTCGGCAAGACCGACAGCGATGTGTGGGGCAAGGTCACCAGCGACGGCCTCTATCGTTCCACCTACGGCGCAGGCAGCGTCGGCACCTCCCTCAACGGCGCCACCGGCCAAGCCCTGACTTCGGCCGGCGAGTCCAACATGGACTTCGTCACCATCGGCGGTCGTGATTACCTCGCCGTGCTGGACGCTGCCTCGGGCGGCGGCACGCTCGGCGCTCGTGTCTACATCTACGACGTCACCGACCCCACCACCCCTGTCAGCCTCTTCGCGTTCGGCGCGTGGAACTCGGGCGCGGCTCTCCTCGCCGGCAACGGCAACGCCTCGGGCTCCGTCGCTTGGGGCGCGATCGACAACATCAACCAGACCGCCACCCTCTACGCCATGAACTCCAACCAGGGCATCCAGGCCTTCACGTTCACGGTTCCCGCCCCGGGCACCGTGGCGCTGATGGGCCTCGCCGGCCTCGTCGCGACGCGTCGTCGCCGCTAAGTCCGCTCTGTTTGTTTCTCCCCTGGGGTCAGGCCCAACGGCCCGACCCCGGCTTGAACGAAAACCCGAGTTTCACCCACTGCGTCTCCTCTGCCTCGCCCCTGGTCTCACTCACAGAACGGTTGACACGATGTCCAACCTTGCCGAACTCAAAGCACTGCAGGCCAAGCCCGGACGGCCGCTCTACACCGTGGTGAAGGAGGCCGTGCGTGCCGCCATCGACTGCGGTCGCTTCGCGCCGGGCACCCAACTCCCCAGCACGAAGGCCATCTCCGAGGAGATGGAGGTCTCGCTCGTCACGGTCCATCGCGCCATGCAGGAACTCGTCGCCAACGGCGTGCTCGTGCGCGGCCAGGGTCGCGGCACGTTCGTGCATGAGGACTATGCCCGCCGCTCCGCGCTCGCCCACGGCCTGCGCTTCGGTCTGGTCTTCCACGTCGAGTCCTCACTCGCCGATGCCTATCACGGCCAGATTCTCGAAGGCGTCCGCCAACGCGCCAATGAACTGGGCGTTGATCTCGTCCTGCTCCGCTTCGGCGAGGACACCCGCAACGAGTGCCAAGGTTATCTCTACGTCAACCCCTTCCCCGAGCAACTCACCAAGCCGCTGCGCTTCGGCATGAAGGCCCCGTCGATGAACGGGCACAACCACAACGGCTTCCGCGATCGTGATGAGCGTCAGCTCGCCGTCACTGTCGTCGGCGCTCGCTTCTCGATCCAAGGCGCGAACGTCATCGACACCGACAACGCCGGCGTCGGCCGCCAGGCCGTCGAACACCTGCACAGCCTCGGCCACAAGCGCCTCGCGTTTGTCGGCGGCGCGGGCGGCGTCTCCAACGACATCGATCGCTGGCTCGGCTTCCAGGACACGGTCGAACGACTGAACTGCGAAGTGCGCCCGACGCATGTCATCCGTCACGCCGGCTGGCGTTTGGATGACACGGGCCGTCGAGAACTGGTGAAGATGCTCACGAGCCCCGACCGCCCCAGCGCGATCTTCGCCGCGGGGTACTACTACGCCCTCGACGTGTACTCGGCGGCGGCGGAGGCGGGGCTGAAGATTCCTCAGGATGTGTCGGTGATCGGCGTGGATGATCCGCCGAGCGCCTCGCACTTGTCGCCCGCGCTGACGACGTTCCGCCAGCCCCTGATCCATCTGGGGCGCATGGCCGTCGGCGGGCTCTTTGAGATGGTGACCAGTCAGGAAAAGGTGCCCCACCAGACGACGCTGCCGGCGGAGTTGGTCGTGCGCGGCTCGACCGCGCCGCGGGGGTAACTTGTCTTTGGTGGCCCGGATCTCCGAGCCGGGCCGAGTGAAGTTGTCGTCTTGCGGGCCGGCCTCGGAGATGCCGGCCCACCAAATCCAAACGGTTCTCGGCCAGTCCGACCGGCGAGCAACCGAAACCCACGAACGGTCGGACCCGACACCTCTTGTCGGGCGAATAGAACAACGGCCACGAGCACGTGTCGCTCTCTCGGCACGACTCGCGGCCAGACACATCGGCGTCGGCCCCGCAGCCCCGTCAGGGCGAGCGGAGAAGGACTCTCAGGGAAGCCTGAACAACGCCGGAAGGAACTTGAAGGTGAACGCGATGAACCAGACGACCAATGGGCGGAGCACGAACCGGGCCTTCACGCTGATCGAACTGCTCGTGGTGATCGCGATCATCGCGCTGCTCATCGGCATCCTGCTCCCCGCGCTGGGCAAGGCGAGGGATAGTGCGCGTGGCGTGCTGTGTCTGAGCAATGTCCGCAGCCTCAGTATGGGACTGATCCAATACGCCAACGAGTTCAAGAGCAAGTTCCCGGTCAACGGCTCAGCCGACCCAGATGACTCTGGCAAAGCCGCCTACTGGTATGACGTCAAGCGCATCGGCCGATACTTGGACATGAAGACGACGCTTGCGCCCGACAGTCCTGGCTCTGGATACCAAACGATCACCGGCGGCGTCATGGCATGTCCGAACCACCAAGACGCCGGGCGTTCCTTCACGATGAATTACTGGGCGGCTTCCGCAGATGTGACGGGCAGGAAGCCAATGGGTGAAGAGAATGGCAAGTGGGGCCAAGCGTTTGATGCGAACGTCGATGAGGCTGACAAGACATTCCTGATCGGTGAGGCATGGGGCGTCGCGGGCTCGGTTTCCAATGGCACCGCGAGGTACTTCACGGAGTGGGCGATTGGTCGCGCAGGATCCCCTGGTCAGCGCTTCGGTGGCGGAACTGGAATGACTGGCAACTCCGACTTTGGAAGTAAGCCTTGGGAAGGTGTCGGCAGAGGTGCCGGTGCCGTCCCGAAGTCGCCGGAGCGAGGAAGCAACTCCACGGGAGTGACACCCAAGGCGTATGTGCCGTACTACCGGCACCCCAAGTCAGGAAAGAACCCGTTCGACCTCAGTGGTGGAGCGAATTTCGGATTCGCCGATGGTCACGCTGACTACAAGGGCGTTAGTGACCTTGCCGACATTTCAGAAGGCAAGAGCAAACTCGAAGTGCTCTGGACCCCAATCGATCGCCGCAGCGAAGTCAACGTCAAGAGGTGAAGGCGGAGTTCTCCGTGCCGATCCGCCGCGCCTTCACGCTCATCGAACTGCTGGTGGTCATCGCGATCATCGCGCTGCTCATTGGCATCCTTTTGCCCGCACTTGGCAAGGCTCGTGACAGCGCGCGGCAAGTCAAGTGCCTGTCCAATCTGCGTGGGTTGGGGCAGGCGCTGACGATGTATGCGAATGACTTCAAGGGTCTCTTTCCACCGAGTCTTGATATTGGTTGGCCCACTTATCGCCGCCAGAAAGACGGCGTGGAGTTGAGCAATGCGTACTGGTATGACATGACGCGGATTGGGCAGTATCTGCCGCAGAGTCTGATGGACGAAAAGAAGGACGCGCCGGGTAACGGCGACGAAACGATTGCGGGCGGCATCTTCGCGTGCCCGAACCACCCCGAGGCGGGGCGCTCGTACACGATGAACGCGTGGGCCTTGAGCGCGGTGGCCGCCGTAAACGCGGCGGCGAAGCACTATCGCCCGCAGACGGGCCAGTTTGGCCAGGCTTGGAACGCGAACGTCGACGAGGCGAGTCGGATGCTGCTGTTGGGCGAGTACTGGGCGGTGTATCGCTCAGGACCCGCGGGCTCGTATCTGTGGTTCACCGGGCCGCAGTTTGGGCGAGCGAGCACGCCCGGCGCACGCTTCGGCGGCGGCAGCGGCATCAGCGTCGACCAGATGCCCGCCAATCGCAACAAACCGGCGGAGTTCACGCCCAGCACGGCCAACCCGACCTCAGACATCACCTGGTATCGTCACCCCGGTCGGCGGACGGACACGATGTCACTGAAGGGATCGAGCAACATGGTCTTCGCCGACGGGCACGCGGAGAACAAGAAGATCGAGCAGGTACTCAACGCCGACAAGGGCACGAGCACGCTGGATGTGCTGTGGTCACCGGCTGATCGCCGCAGCGATGTGAATGTCAGGAAATGATGTGCAAACAAGGCGAAGACGCGGCGGGGAACGAGGGCAAGAGCCGGCGTGCGCAAGCACGCGGCGCGATCATCGAGCATGGTGTGGACCGGCCGCTCGCGCGGCTCGGCTCTTGTGGGAGAGCCTCTCTCGCGTTCTCGTTGGTCGTCGCGTTCACGATGCTGGTTTTCTCGGCGTGTTCGCGCCACGATGATCGACCGTCGGCAAGCGACACGAGAGCCACCGCGAGCTCAACGCCGATCCGTCTCTCTTTGTGGACGCTTGCGCTCAGTCCGTGGTTTGACGACTACATGAAGTCGCAGGTCGCCGCGTTTGAGGCGTCGCACCCCGGCGTCGATGTCGAATGGGTCGATGTGCCGTATGGCGCGCTGGATCGCAAGCTCGTGGCGGCGGCCGCCGCGGGCCGCGCCCCCGACGTCGTCAACATGTCCGACGTGAACTTCGCACGGTACGCCTCGCTCGGCGCGTTCGCGGATATTGGCCCGCTGCTGCCCGGCGATGCGGAGACGCAGTATCTCGCGGGTGCGCTGGCGATCTGCAAGATCAACGGGGCGCTGCAAAGCGTGCCGTGGTACGTCGCGCCCGAAGCCGTCATCGCCAACGAGGCTCTCTTGGAGGCGGGCGGGCTGAGTGTGCAGACTCTCGGTGCGACGTGGCCGGAACTCGCTGCACAGGCCCGCGCATTCAAGGACAAGACCGGCAAGTTCCTCTTCAGTCAACCCATGGGCGAGGAATCGCAACTGCCGATCATGCTGCTGGGCGAAGGGCTTGTGCCGTTCAAGGAAGAAGGTGGCAGGCTCGTTGCCGATCTGACGCGCGAAGACATCGTCGCCTACCTCGATGTGTGGATGCGGCTGTATCGCGATGGATACTTGCCGCGAGAGTCGGCCACGAGCGGCCACGCCCATCTCCCGGACCTCTATCAGAACGGTCAACTCGCGGCGATCAGCACGGGCCCAAGTTTCCTGACGCGTATCCGCGACGCGGCACCGAAGATTTATGCGACGACGACGGTGCTGCCGGGGATGCCCGGTAGACTGGGTCGCAACCACATGCCAGTGATGATGCTTGCAGTGAGTTCGACGAGTGCTCATCCGCGCGAGGCCGCGGCCCTCGCATGGCTGCTCACCGGCCCCGATGCCCAAACCGAGTTTGCGAAGCGATCGAGCATCATGCCCAGCACGCCCGCGTCGCTGAGCGATCCGTTCTTCCGCGGCGAGGTCGACGGCGCGACGCCCGCCGATGCGATGATGAAACGAGCCCGACGACTCTCGGCACGCAGTCTGCCGACGGCCGCGGCGTTCACCCCGGCGTTGGAGACATGGCCCGATCTCCGCAAGATATTTGAGGAGGGGATCAAGGGCGTGTTGCTGGACAATCATAACCTGCGGCAGACGCTTGAAGAGATCAACGGACAGTGGAATCGAAAGCTCGATGCCGCAGCACCGGCAACGATGCAGAGCGTGCCGCGCCCGACGAAGGTTGAGCCTGTCGCGCGAGATTGACGCGTCAAAACAGAACGCAGAGGAAGCAGAGGAAATGTTTTGAACGCGAAGGAAGAAGGGGACGCGAAGAAGAAGAAGAAGAAGAAGAAGAAGAAGAAGAACCGGGAAATGGACACGGCAAAGAGAGCCCAAAGATCGGATCGATCACCGTGGGGCCGAGCACGTTTGGACAACCGTGCGACTGAGTGACACTTGTGGGACGGATACGCCGCCATCATCCGATCACGCCCTACGCGTTTCTGACGCCCGCGATTGTCATTCTCGCGGTGTTCTTCGCGTGGTCGCTCGTCGATGTCGCGCTCAGTTCAATGACCAACGCGACCGCGTTCCGTCCCGCGCAGTTCGTCGGCATCTCGAACTACACGCGGCTGCTCAGCGACGATCGCTTCTGGACCTGCCTTGGCAACTCCGCGCTCTATCTGCTCGTCACGCCCACGATCATTGTCGTCAGCCTTCTTTCGGCGATGGTGATCGACGCGAAACTCCGCGGCTTTGGCTGGCTGCGCGTCGCGCTCTTCCTGCCCGTCATCACCCCCACCATCGTCGCCGCACTCGCCTTTCGCGTGCTGTACAACGAAGACACAGGGCTGCTCAACGCCATCCTGCATCAACTCGGTGCCGGCGGCGTGCGCTGGCTGAGCGAGCGACCATGGACGCTGGTGTCGGCGGCAATCGTCACGCTGTGGAAGGGCTTTGGCTTCTACATGATGATCTTCCTCGCCGGCCTGATGAGCGTGCCCCGCGAACTTAAGGAGGCCGCGGCCCTCGACGGTGCGGATCGCTGGCAGGTCTTCCGCACCGTGACGTGGCCCGCGCTGCTGCCGTCGATCTCGCTCGTGTTCGTGGTCTCATCGATCTCCGCGCTGAAGGTCTTCGACGAGTTGTACGTGACGATTCAAGGTGCGCCGCTCGCGCACAAGACCGTGGTGCCGCTGATCTACTCGATCGCGTTTGAAGAGGGCAACTTCGGCATGGCATGTGCCGTTGGCATGACGCTCTTCGCCGTTATCCTCGGTTTCAGCATCATCAATCTGCGGCTGACCTCTGCGCGTGCGGGCGGCAGGGGGAGCAACGCATGATCGAACGCCGCCCATGGTGGCTGTCGTGTGGGCTGTACGCGATTGGCGGATTGCTGGCGTTGCTCGCGATCGGCCCGGCGTTGTGGCTGGTCATCGTCGCGCTGCAGCCGCCGGGCTCGGACATGTTCTCGCTCACAAGCGGCCTGAGCCTGACCAACTTCGAGCAGGCGTGGCGAGAGGGCAAACTCGCGGGGCCGATGCTCAGCAGCGTCATCGTGACGGTGCTGCGTGCGGCACTCAACGTGCTCATCGCGGCGTTGGCGGCGTATCCGCTCGCGCGGATGAAGTTCGCGGGGCGCGATCTCATCTTTGTGCTGCTGCTCGCGACGATGATGATTCCAGAACAGGTGATCGTGGTGCCCATGTTCGCGACGATCGCGAAGCTGGGGCTCTATGACACGCTCGCGGCCGTCGTACTGCCCTTCAGCGTCACTGCGTTTGGCATTTACCTCTGTCGCCAGGCGTTTCTGGCGATCCCAGAGGAAGTTGAAGAGGCGGCGCGGATGGACGGCGCAGGCTCGCTGCGGATATGGTGGCACATGATCCTGCCGCTGTCGATGCCAACGCTGGCAACACTCGCGCTCTTCAGTGTGCTGAGCGCATGGTCGGAGTTGCTTTGGCCGCTGGTCGTGCTGCAAAGTCAGGAGAAGTACACGCTGCCGGTGGCGCTCAGCGGGCTGATGTCGCAGTTCTCGACCAACGTGCGGCTGTCGTACGCCGGATCGGTTCTTGCTCTGTTGCCGATCGTCGTGCTGTTTATCGTGGCGCAACGATTTCTCAAGGCAGAGATATTTGCCGGGAGTGTGAAGGGGTGAAGAGACAGAAAGAGAGAACAAGAAACGGAGAGGCAAAGTGGGAAGCCCAAAGACATATCACGAAGTCAAGAGCCGTGAGATCAGGATGCACCTCGTCTGGTTCTTTCCGACCATTTCACCGCTGCGATTTCGCCCTGTGCCTCCCTGATCCCTTCTCATTCACTCTCAGTGCCCCTGTGTCTCTGTGTTGAGCATGTTTTCTTCGGAGTCTTCCGTGACTGAACTCTCGTGCGACATTCTCATCGTCGGCGGCGGCACCGGTGGCGTCGCCGCGGCGCTCGCCGCAACCCGGCACGGCAAGCGCGTCATCGTCACAGAGCCCACCGACTGGATCGGCGGCCAACTCACCGCCCAAGCCGTGCCGCCCGACGAGAACCAGTGGATCGAGACGGTCGGCGGCACCTCGCTCTATCAGGACTTCCGCACGCGCGTGCGAACGTGGTATCGCACCAATCGCCAGCTGACCACCGCCGCGCTTGAGAACCCGACGCTGAACCCCGGCGGCGGCTGGGTCAGCCGCCTCTGCATGGAACCACGCATCGCCCACGCGGTGCTGCAGGAGATGCTCGCCCCGTACGTCGCACGCGACCTCGTGACGATCCTGCTCGGTCGCGAGCCGATCGCCGCATCGACCCATGGCGATCGCGTCACCAGCGTGACCGTGCGCGACACCACGAACGGTGCGACGACGACAATCACGGCGGCCTACATCCTCGATGCCACCGAGCTCGGCGACCTCTACGAACTCGCAAACGTCGAGTGCGCGATCGGATCCGACGCGCACAAGACCTATGGCGAGATGCACGCGCCTGCCAGTGCCGATCCTCGCGATCAACAAGCGTTCAGTTGGTGCTTTGCGATCGAGCATCGGCCCGGCGAACACCACGTCGGCCCCAAGCCCGTCAACTACGACTTCTGGCGGTCGTATGTGCCGCAGATGGAACCCAAATGGACCGGCCCGCTCTTCAGTTGGACGGTGCCGAGCCACAATGAGCAGGGCTTCCGCACGTTTCCCTTCATCCCTTGGCCGGCGGCGTGCCCCGAGAACGTCTGGGACATGTGGCGTTATCGGCGGATCGTTGACGCCGACGCGCATCGCGAGCCCGCAACGTCGCCCGATGTCTGCCTCGTCAACTGGGTGCAGATGGACTACTGGCTCAAGCCGCTGCTGGGTGTGAGCGCGGCCGAGCAAGCCACGGCGTACGCAGGCGCACGCGAGCAGTCGATGGCGCTGCTGCACTGGATGCAGACCGAGGCCCCGCGGCACGACGGCAGCGGCCACGGCTATCCGGGCCTCACACTCCGCGGCGAGGAACTCGGCACGGCCGACGGCTTTGCCAAGGCCGCGTATATCCGGGAGCCCCGCCGACTCATCGCACGCACGATCATCACCGAAGCCCACATCGGAACACAGCAACGCACCGCCGAGAATCGCCCTCGGCAGAGTGAACACCCGCTCGGGATGGCCGAAGCATTCCCCGATTCCGTCGGCATCGGCCACTACACGCTCGACCTGCACCCCAGTTGCAGCGGCAAGAACAACCTCTATGTGCCCGCGGCACCATTCCGCATACCGCTCGGTTCGCTGATCCCCGTGCGCTGCCAGAATCTGCTGGCGGCGGGCAAGGGCATCGGCGTGACGCACATCACCAACGGTTGCTATCGCATGCACCACACCGAGTGGAACATCGGCGAGAGTGTGGGAACGCTCGCCGCGTGGTGCATCACGCACGAAATCGAGCCCGCGGCCGTTCACGCATCAAGCGAACGCACGCGGGCGTTCCAAGACGCTTTGCAAGGCAACGGCGTGCGGATCGCGTGGCCGTGGGAGTGATGCCTGGCAGATAAACGGTCATCCGGTCCGACGTGCCGCGAGCGTCACAATCTGGAATGGCCGCAACTGGACGCGGGTCACGCCGGTGTTTGCATCGTGGCTCGTTCCCGGCTCGCCCGCCCCGCGCTCGAGCAAGTCCGTCGCCGCGACGTCGCCGACCTTGATGTTCCACTTGATGTGAACGACGCCCGCGCCGCCACGACACTCGTGCAGGCGGAGAATGAGCCGGTCGTCGTCTTCGCCAATCTTCAGGGCACTGATCTGCACGCCGCTCGCGCCCTCGCAGCACAGTTCAATCGGCGACCAACGCGCCACCCCTTCGCCAGTGCCCAAGCCCGTCTTGGCGGGCTCGCCGATCACACGCAGCGGCATATTGAAGGCCTCGGCCGCGTGATGCACGCCCGCCGCGAACCAATCGCCATCGTGCGGCATGATTGCGTACGCGAACTCGTGCACGCCGCGATCCGCGACCTCGTCGGGCCACACCGCCGATCGCAGCAGGCTCATGCCAATCACTCCGTCGTGAGCCGAATGCCCGTACTTGGAGTTGTTGAGAATCGCGACGCCGCGGCCGGGCTCGGCGAGATCAACCCAGCGATGCCCGACGCTTTCAAACCGGGCCGCATCCCATGGCGTATTTCGGTGCGTCGCACGCGCGACATGCCCGAACTGAATCTCGCTCGTGGCGCGATCCGTGAGCACGCTCGTCGGAAACAAGGCCCGCAGCAATCGCCGGTTCTCATTCCAATCAACCCGCGTGACGACATGCAACGCCCCCTCTCCCGCGTCGAGCCGAACGATCTGCGTGATCTCGCTCGCCGCCCCAAGCGCGTGCGTGAACTCCACCTCGACCCTGAGCGGCGAACGCCGAACCTCGGGCGTCGCACTCGCGTTCCCCAGCGCGGCCACCGGCTTTTGCTCTGCGTAGTGCTCAATCTCCCACGCGTCGTACTGCGTTGGCCGATCCTCATACAACACGAGCGCGTTCATCGGCGCGCCCACGCGGCACACGTCGCGCCCACCGACGCGCGACAGGCTCTTCACCTGCCCGCGCCCGTCTATCACCGCGTCGACAACGCCGTTCGAGAGCCGATATCCACCGTCCGCCGTCGCGTCCACGCTCACCGGCACGCAGCCTGGCGGCGCATCGCGATCGACCACCGCGACCCCCATCGCAGGCACGTTCCTCGCGAACGTCAACTCACCTTCATCGATCTCGACCACACCCGTGCGTGCCGCGCTTCCCGCGTTGTGGACAACGATCGCGTTCTCGCTGTCGCTCTGCACAGCACCGCACCACGCGGGCAACGCCTTCTTTGTCAGTTGCTGTGCCGTGCGACGCACATACTCCATATCCCGCCGTGCATCGTCGTACACCCAGCCGATCGACGAGCCTGGGATGATGTCGTGGAACTGATTGAGAAGCAGCACCTTCCACGCCTTGTCGAGTTTCTCACGCGCGGCGATCGCGGCATTCGCCACAATGACAGTCGGACCCGCAAACAGAAGCACTTCCGCGAGGCGCATTTCTTCCTCGGCGCGGCGATTGGCTTCCTTGATCCACGCCTGCGTCGTCAGCACGCCGCGATGCAGTTCAAGATACAATTCGCCGACCCACGCCGGGAAATCCTCGCCGCGCGAGCGCAGCACCGCGCGATCCGCGTGCAGCGCGGCGCAGAAGTCGTCCGCTCGCCCGAGGTTCACCCGCGGCACGCCATCGCAGTCCGCTGCCAGCGTTGCGAACTCCACGGTCCATTCCGTCGGCCCGCCCCCGCCGTCACCAAAACCGAAGGGTTGAAGCCAGCGTGCCTCGCCGCGCGGGATTCTCCCGTGCGTGCCCGGGGCTCGCAGGTCCTTGTTCTTGTGATTCGCTTCGCCGCGCCGCAATTCCTTCGGCGTGTTGCTGGCGTTGTAATCGTGCCCGGGCGTGCAGTGCGCGAGGACTTCGCTGCCGTCGATGCCTCGCCACACAAAGTGCGTGTGCGGAAACGTGTTGATCGCGTTCCACGACATCTTGTTGGTGATAAACGTGTCAAGCCCCGCCAACTTCATGATCTGCGGCAACGCGGCCGAGAAGCCGAACGTGTCCGGCAGATACACGTGCCTCTGACGGCCGCGCTCGCCGAACTTCCGCCGCCAGTAGCGTTCGCCGTGCAGAATCTGTCGCACCAGACTCTCGCCGCTGATGATGTTCGCGTCGGGCTCGATCCACATGCCGCCGCCCGGCTCCCAGCGTCCCTCGGCCACTCGGGCCGCGATCTGCTGGAACAACTCCGGCGACTTCTCCTCGATGTACGCGTATTGCTGCGCCTGCGAGCAGAGAAACACAAACTCCGGATACCGCTCCATCACCCGCAACACGTTCGAAAACGAACGCACGCACTTGCGCTTCGTTTCTCTCAGCGGCCAGAGCCACGCCGTGTCGATGTGGGCGTGCCCCACCGCGTGACATTTCGTCGTTGACCCCGCTGCGGGGCTCTTGATCGCACCCGCCAGAATCTCGTTCGCGTTGGTTGCCGTGCCCGAAACATCGCCGTCCGCGATTACATTTGTCGCTCGCCGAATCGCGCCGAACAACTCCTGGCCGCGATTGGAATCAAAGGAGAGTTCCTTCATCAACCCGAGTGCGAAGGCGTACTTCTGTCGCAGCGTCCATACCTCGCCGCGCAGCACCGCGAGCTCCGCCCGCTCCAGCCGTCCCGGCTCTTCAGACTTCCAGCGATGATGCACCTCGGCGTCGTCCCACTCAAACGTACTCACGCCGAACGGGTGATTGCACGCCGCCTCCACGAGCAGCGACACCTTTTCGCCGCCCTTGGCGCTCTCAAACAGCAACGCGGCATCGCGATTGACATCGAACCCCTGCCGCGGCACAAGTCGATCGTGCTCGCTCACCCACAACTGCGCCTCGGTTCCGCTGGAAAACCGCACCACCACGCGTCCGCCCTTCATGGTCTTGGGCACGCTGCCACTGAGCTTAAACCATGCCGTCGACCACTTCGGCCCCCAGCGCAGTCCGATCGCACACTTCTTGTACCGCGCCGCGGCTGCGTCGACTGGCGTCGGCGGCTCCGCGTGGACATCCTGAAACTGCCACACGCCCACGTCCAGCGCTGCGGCCTCGTCGTAGATCGCAGGCTCGATCACGTCGCGCAGAAACACCGTGAATCGGCGGATTGAAATCTCATAGTCCTTCGCCGACGGCGTCATCACTTCACTCCATTCGTCGAGGCGGTCGCTGCGGGCGTCGCCGGCGTCACTGCTTCAGGGGCGAGCTTCGGCACGGGCAGCGACCGCTCCCACGAACCGACCCAGCCGCCGCCAACCTGCTGCAGCGTGCCGCGCGGCTCCGCGACAATCGTCTCGCCCGCGCGCGGCGGGTTCTTGATCACCCGGCGCACATTGCCCATCAAGAGTTCCCAGTTGAGCGCCGAGCCCGGGTCCGATTTGTCATCTTGCACATGATAGTGACCGAGCACGCCCGTGTAGTTCTTCAGCACATCCGGCGGAAGCTGGTGAGTGATCAGCCTGCCCTGCTCATCCTTCGGATAGTCCGGCGTGATGCGAGGCAGCACCTTGCACAGCGTCGCTGTCAGTTTGATCAGCGAGTCATACTGCTGCGGCGTCAGGTCATACATCGCCTGCATCTCGCCTTGCACGGGACCGATGACAGGCTCATTCCGCAGGGGCCGGCCCACGAAGTTGGGCGTACGCACGCCGCCGTCGCCGTTCGCGCTCGGGATCGTGATGCGCGTCCGCCCATCCGCGTCGCGGGCGTACCACCGATCGAACGGGTTCTTCCCACCGACATTGTACGAACCCATGTTCGCGATCTCGATCCCAACCGAGCGATGGTTCGACGAAGTCGCGTGCCATGCTCGCTCCTTGACGTCGAGCGTTTGATACACCGTGCCGTCGATGTCGAGCATGAAGTGGATCGAGAGCCCGCGCTGATCGTGCAGCACGCGAAAGCAGGTGCGCGATGTGCCGCACACGTCGTAATGCAGAACGAACTGATCGACCTTGCTCTGGAGCAGCGGCAGATCCCAGCCGCCACCACGCACGCGCTCGAGCTCCTCGTCCGTCAAGCCAAGGAACCGCGTGTTGTAGCGGGCCGGGCTATCGATTCCCGCCTTGCTCGTCGATTCCCAGCCCGCGTCCGCCCATGGCACAAACCGTCGTTCGACGCGATACGCGTCGTATCCGCCCGGGTCGGTCCACAGCACCACTGGCGCTCCGGTGTGAAAGAACTGCCCGCAGACGACGATCTCATCGCCGCGCCGCGCGAGCCGCTCTGTCACACATGGCACACCCGCGCAACCGCCCATCACGAACGTCGCGACGAGCCCGGCCACCATCACCGCCATCGCACCCGCAAACCCGCGCATCACTTCGCCTTTCCTTTCATCGCCGCGCTCTCAGTGGATTTGTTTTTCACGTTCCGCACCATGAAATCGGCGATCCGCGAATACAGCCGTGTCGTCACGACCGGATCGGGCACCATGTGCGTGAAGCCCGCGAGCGGCAGGAACTCAAAGTTCTTCCCCGCGCGGAACAACTTCTGCGTCATCTTCAGGCTGTGCAGGAAGTACACATTGTCATCTGCCGTGCCATGGATGATCAGCAGCGGCCTCTCCAGTTGGTCGCAGTACGTCAGCACCGAACTCGCGCCGTAACCGGCCGGATTCGCCTCGGGAATATCCATGTAGCGTTCGGTGTACGCCGTGTCATAGTCGCGCCAATCGCAGACCGGCGCGCCCACGACGCCCGCGTGATAGACATCCGGGCGTCGCATCGCCGCCATCGCCGAGAAATAGCCACCAAACGACCAGCCATAGATGCCGACCCGAGAGATATCCATCTCCGCGTACTTCGCCCCCAGGGCCTTCAGTCCATCCGCCTGATCGTTCAACGGCACATCGATCAGGTTGTTCTTGATCGCTCGCTCCCAAGCACGCCCGCGATTCGGCGTGCCTCGCCCATCAAGCGTGACGACCACAAACCCGTGGTCCGCATACCACTGGTGCAACAGATACGCCCGACGCGACGCCATCACCACAGCCGAGTGTGGCCCGCCGTAGACCGCGACCAACACCGGGTACTTGACACCGGCCTTGAAATCGGTGGGCCGGATGATCGCCGCGTGATACTCGCGATCGCCGCGCACCGTTGTCCACTCGACCTGCGGCACCAGCGACGGCTCCTCCGCGACGCTGCGAATCGCCGCGAGAGGCTTGCCATCCACCGACTTCACCGCCCAAGCGACGCGGCCTTCAAAAGTGCTCTCGCTCTCAACATAGACCTTGTGGTCATCACTGAACGTCGCGCCGAACACGCCCCGCCCTTTCGTCATCTGTGTCGGTGCTTCGCCCGTCAGCGGCACACGCCACAGGTGCGACTGCGACGGGTCGCTACTCGCCATCACGAACGCGACGCCCGCCTCCTCATCCACATCCACAAGCGAGCGCAGTCCAAAACCCGGCGGCGTGATATTCGACACTTCGCCGCCTTTGGTCCGCACTTGCAGCGTCCATTCACCCGGTTGCTCGCTCAGCCACAGGCAACGCCCATTCTTCAGCCACTTCGGACCGTTGCCGTTCAAGTTCACCCACGCATCGTCGCTCTCACAAATCACCGGCGTCAATGCCGACGACGGCGGCGTCGCCGTGAACACCTCCAGCCGCGTCTGCACCCGATTGAGGAGCGAGATCGTCAGCGGTGCATCCTTCTCCCACTGCACATCCGCGATGTATGGCAGCGCGTCAGAGTCCCAAGGAAGCGAGAAACTCTTCCCATTGCCGTTGATTGGCACCACCGACAGACTCACCTTCGCGTTGTTCTTGCCCGGACGCGGATAGCGCCACTCCGCCGCTTCTTTCTCGGGGCTCACCGGATCAGCGATCCGCCACACTTCAACACCGCTCGTGTCCGTACGCTGAGAGACGATCGCGTTCGAACTCGGCGACCACCAGTAGCCATGCAGGCGATCGAGTTCTTCCTGGGCGACGAACTCTGCGAGCCCATTCGCCACAGTGGCGCTCGCCCCCACCGTCAGCCGATCTTCTTCGCCGCTGGCGATGTCGATGACGTACAAGTCGCCGTCGCGGACGCACGCAACTTTCGTTCCGTCGGGTGAGAACTGTGGATCGATCGGGTAGCCGTGCTCGCTCTTGAGCTCAGTGATCCTGCCGTCGGCACGCGTGATGACAAACAGGCGGCCCGAGAGCGGGACGAGGATCTTGCTGCCGTCCTTGGACAACTGAAACGAAGCAATTCCGCGCGACGTCATGCGCATGCGCTCACGCCGTGCTAGTTCCTCCGCCGTCAGTGTCTCTTCGTTGCCGCGCATGATGCGCTCGGCCGTGAGCAGCACACGCTCCTGCCCGGTACGCGTGTCAAGTTCGTACAAGTCCTGGACGAACGTCCGCGGCCCGGACCGCAGAAACAACACCGCGTCGCCGGTAGGCGTCAACGTGATCGCCTTGGGCTGCCCCAGTTGAAAGCGATACGTCAGCGCGTACTGCTCAAGAAACGCGGTATTGTGCGCGGCGATCTCGGCGGGCATAGGTCCCCTCGTTGCGCTCGGCGACGACTCACGCGATGCGACAGTCTCGGCACATCCTGCGAACACGCCGAGCGACACCGCCCCAGCGATCGTCGCCGCGATGGACCCGACGCTCGACCACCGGCGGCGGTTCCGTCTTGCCCTAATCACACAGCGCAGCCGCATTCGTCATCCTCCATCCACGCCCGGCGGGCGGGCAATCGCCGCCTCATGCCTTCAGTGAAGCCATGTCAATCACAAAGCGATACTTCACGTCACTCCGCAGCATCCGCTCATACGCCTCGTTGATCTGTTGCATCTTGATCAGTTCGATGTCGCACGCCACGTTGTGCGCGCCGCAGAAGTCCAGCATCTCCTGCGTCTCCTCGATGCCGCCGATGAGCGATCCCGACAGATGCTTGCGAGGCATGATCAAGCTGAACGCCGCCACCGGCTGCGGCTTGGGCGGCACACCCACCAATACGAGGCTGCCATCCAGTTTCAGAAGCGACATGTACGCGTTCAGATCGTGATCCGCCGATACCGTGTCGAGGATCATGTCGAACGACCCGGCGTGCTTCATCATCGCGTCGGCGTCTTTGCTGATCACGACCTCATCCGCGCCCAGTCTCTTGCCGTCGGCGATCTTGCTTTCGCTCGTCGTGAAGAGCACGGTGTGGGCGCCGAACGCATGCGCGAACTTCACGCCCATGTGCCCAAGCCCGCCGAGGCCTACGACGCCGACCTTCTTGCCCTTCGTCGCGCCCCACTTCCGCAGCGGCGAGTAGGTCGTGATGCCCGCACACAGCAGCGGAGCGGCACGCGCCGGGTCGAGGTTCTTGGGAACCTTCAGCGTGTACGCCTCATCGCAGACAATCTTCTCGGAGTATCCGCCATACGTCATGCCGCCCGAGATCGCGTCGGGCGAGTTGTACGAGAACGTCGCGCCTTTCTTGCAGAACTGCTCCAGGTTCGCCTTGCAGTGCTCGCATGTGCGGCACGAATCCACCAGACATCCCACCGCCGCCGTGTCACCAGCCTTCACCTTCGTCACGTCGCGCCCGACGCGCGTCACGCGGCCGAGTATCTCGTGCCCCGGCACGATCGGATACATAGTGCCGCCCCATTCGTTGCGGGCCATGTGCAAGTCGCTGTGGCACACGCCGCAGAACAGGATGTCGATCTCTATGTCTTTGGGCCCGACCTCGCGCCGGTTGATGTTGTGCAGACCAAGGGGCGACGTGGGCGACTGGGCGGCAAATGAACGGGTCATGAAGCGGCTCCTCTTTCACCCGTCACACCACCTTCGACGGGAGCGCGAGCATAGCACGAATCCGCCGATCCAGACACGCCAACAGCCACGCCGCGAGCACGGATTACTCCCTCGGTCTCGCTGTGATCCGTACCATGCTTCTATGAAATTCGCCGCGGCACGCGAGTTCTCAACGCTCATCGTCAGCCACTGTTGCTCCGTGCGCCTTGGCGACCTCGTCACCGTCGTTGCCGAACCCCACGCCCTCCACGATGTCGAAACCGTCTTTGAAGCGGTCCTCGCCGCTGGCGGCCATCCGACCTTTCATCCGCGCAGCGATTCACTCCGACGTCTCACGCTCGCTCACGGCAGCGACCTTCAGATTCAACACATCTCGCCGTTCGAAGAGCACCGCCTCCGCACATGCGACGTGCTCATCGTCCTGCAAACATCGGCATCCCGATCGGAACCAGCCACGCCGCCCATCAATGCACGCAAAGCAGCAATGATGCAGGCCGCCCGCGCGGGTCTGATGTCGATGTCTATGGACCGCGCCGCACGAGGCGAGATGCGTTATTGCCTCGCCGAGTTCCCCAACCCCGCTGCGGCCCGCGCGGCCAACATGAACCACGCGGACTACGCCGCCTTCGTCACCCGCGCCGCGATGCTGCATCTGCCCGATCCGATCGCCGCCTGGCGCGAACTCGACGCCATGCACGCCCGACTCATGACGCGACTCAGCGCGGCCCGCGAACTCCACTTTCGCACCGCCGACGGCGGAACCGATCTGCGCGTCGATGTCGTGGGCCGCACATGGATCAGTTGCGCCGGCAGCGAGAACTTCCCCGACGGCGAGGTCTTCACCGGCCCGCGCAACGCCGACGGCTTCGTCAGCTTCACGCACCCCGTCTCGCACGTCGGCTTGACGATGTCGGGCGTCCGCCTCGCGTTCCGCGATGGGCGCGTGGTTGATGCTCACGCCGCGACGAACGAATCGCACCTCATCGCACTGCTCGACACCGACGCGGGAGCACGCTCGCTCGCCGAGATCGCGATGGGCACCAATCCGCACATCGACCGCTTGACCAACAACCCGTTCTTTGACGAGAAGATCCTCGGCACGTTCCACATCGGCCTCGGCGCGGGCTACCCCGCGACGGGCAACCCCAACCGCTCAGGCCTGCACTGGGACATGGTCTGCGATCTCTGCGACGGAGGCACCATCCAAGCCGACGGCGTCGTCATCCAGCACAACGGACGGTTCATTTGACCGTCTGCGAGTTCCCTAGACATTGGAAACGATCCGACATGGCTCACTTTGATATCGTCCGACTCACTCAGCTCGCCCCGCAGGACATTGACCAACTGGCCCAGGTTCTGCTCGGCTGCGTCGCCGCTGGCGCGTCGATCGGCTTCATGGCGCCGCTCTCGCGCGAGCGTGCGATCACCTTCTGGCAAGGCATCGCCGACGACGTCGCTCGCGGCTCGCGTGCGATTCTCGTCGCACGCGACACCCGCGATCACAATCGCATCGTCGGCACGGTCCAACTCATTCTCGATCTGCCCGACAACCAGCCGCACCGCGCAGACTTGGTCAAGATGCAGGTCCACACCCGCGCCCGCCGCCAAGGACTCGGCGAAGCGTTGATGCGGGCCGCCGAGGACCTGGCTCGCGAGCTCGGCAAGACGCTTCTCGTCCTCGACGCGGTGACCGACGGCGACGCCGCACGCCTCTACGCCCGCCTGGGGTGGATCCGCGTCGGGGACATCCCCCACTACGCGCTCATGCCCGACGGCACGCCCTGCGGCACCACCTACTTCTATCGCGATCTCGCCACGCCCAGCACACCGCCATCAAGTTGATTCCGTCCGACAGCACTCATCTCCGCCGGCGGAGCGACACAACGCCAGCGAGCATTCCAACCGCGACTCCCGTCGGCGATGGAATCACGACCAGGCTCACGCCATCCACGCCGAAGTTGAAGATGTTGACGTTGTCCGCCTCCGCAAATCGCAGCCGCAGCGTCCGCCCCGCGTTCGCCGCCAACAGCGACGTCACATCCACGGTGAACGTGGTGTACCCAAACTGAAGCGCCGAACCCACCGCCGTGCGATACGCGTTCAGCAGCACATCCGCCGACGCGACACTGAACGGGTCCGAAGCGTTCATCACATCCACCCGCGCGTGCTGATTCAGCACCGGCGTCGTCCAGTCCAGTGAATCCGGCACCGAGAACGCCGTCGCGCGGTTGTTCACATAGAGCGAAAACGTCAACGTCGCCTGCGGCACCGTCAACGGCACCACAAAGTCCTGATACAGCACATGCGACCCGGGCCCCTGCGAGTCCGTCATCGCCGCCGATGAACCTTCTATCGGTGCCGCGACACCCAGCCCATTCACCGGGCTCGTCGCACCGCTCTGCAGGTGGAACGTGCCGTCGCTCGCGATCGAGTCGGCCCGTGTCCAGCCCGCGAAACCGCTCTCAAACCCGCCGTTGGTGATGAGATTCTGCGCCGACGCGATCGTCGCGACAATCGACATCACGCCAGCCGTTCCGACACGAGCCGCGATCTTCGTGCTCTTCTGCGAGCGGAGGTGTGACTTATTCATGGATGTTGCTCCGATTCAAGGTCTTGATCGTGGTGTTCCCGTTCGCACGCACCGGCAGTCGACGACTGATCCGATAGATCACGTTGTCCGTGTTCGACACCACATACAGATTCCCATCCGGTCCCTGCTCGATCGACGGCGTGATGCCGAACCCCGATCCAATCTTGAGCGCCTCGCTCTCGGTGCCCTCGAACTTCTGTGTACGGAACAGGTTGTCCGCCACGCGATCCGCCAACCGCGGGTCCGCGCTCACATCGACGCTCAGCCGATCCGCCGTCATCTTGAAACGATACAGACTGCCGCCGTTCGCACCCACCTGCTGGAAACTGCGGGCCGAGCCAATCCACAGCGTGCCGTTGTACTCCGCGCCCAGCGCATTGCCGCTCACGAACGTCGTCCCCGCAGGCCCGATCTCATAGCGCCAACTGAAGTCCGGATCGACATACGTCGCCCCAGGCAGCATCACCAGCCGCGACGCCGCCAGCGTCGGCGTGTACGCCACCCGTGTCGGCGGCCAGCGCACCTGCTGCAACGCCTGCGTGAACTGAGTCGTCTCGATCGACTTGAAATCCGCCACGCGACTCAACGGGCCCGCGAACTGAATCCATCCGCCGTTCATCCCCGGCACGACGCGATTCAACTCGCTGTACGCGTCGTCCGCGTTCTCCGTCTCCCACAGCCAGCCACTCGCTGGATCAAACGCCATCCCGAACCCATTGCGATGTCCGTACGAGAACACCCGTTGCACGTTCGCGCCCACCTCGCCGCCGATCGCGGCCCCCGCCGCGAAGAACGGATTGTCCGACGGCGTGCTCCCGTCGTCATTCAGACGCACGATCACGCCCGTCAGATGCGCGTTGTCCGGTGACGGCCCGCCAAACGTGTCATCCACGAGCGGATCCGTCACGAACGGCCCGTTCGCCAGGTTCTGCATCCACCCGCGCCGCCCCACATCCCCGATGTACACATACAACTTGCCGTCGAGCCCGAACCGGATCACGCCGCCGTTGTGATTTCCCGCCGGATTCGCCGTGTTGTTCGTCCCCGGATGCCCCGACACCGCGATGTTGTCCGTCTGCAGCGCGCGGAACCTCGCGATCACCTGGTCGAACACCAGCGTTGATCCGTTCCACACGAACCGATCCACGCGATTGCCCAACAGCGATGTCTCGAGCGCGACTGTCGAGTCCGCGCCCGTGCTGCTCTCCGTCCACCTCACATACACATGCGGCGTCGCCGGAAAGTTCGGATGCAGGGCGAGGCTCAGCAACCCGCGCTCCGACGCCGCGTTCACTGCCAAATCGAGTACCGGCGTCGCCTGCAGCACGCCGTTGATCACGCGTTTCACCTGCCCGCTCGCCTTTTCGATCACGAGATAGTCATTCACCGAACCGAGAAACACGATCCCCATCGGCTGCGTCAGTCCGCTCGCCAGCGCGGTTGTCACCTGCAGATTCGGATCCAGCATCGTGACCGGTGTGCTGTCCGCGTGCGCCAGCGTTGCACCCAGACCCGCCACCGTTGCGACCACCGCCGCCCGTGCCACTCGATTCGCGTTCATCGTTCGTCTCCTCTCAACACTGCTCGCCCGAGTCCCACGTCACGTCCCGCCGCAACCGTGTCAAACGAACAACACCCCACCCAACATCATCGGGCGGCCCGTCGCGGCTTGTCTCTCCAGAACACGAGCGGTCATCCACACGAAGAACGCGCAGCGCACCAACGTGCCGTGCCACACGCATTCGCGGCACACGCGGCGGAAATCGCGCCTGCCAGTCCGACAACTCGCTCACTCTTCAATGTCACCCCAAACGTCCGTGATTGCAACCGATGTGAGAAATCATTTCGTCGCCTGTGCGTGCGCCACGATCGCACGATCGCTCCCGAACTCGTGATCGTGTGTCGCTCAATCCACGATCCGCAGCCGTCCGTTCGTCACCAATCAGTCAACCGTGCCGCCCAACGATCGGCAAAATCGTCCAAAAAACGACCGCGCATCTGAATTTATCTTGACACTCCGAAGACCCTTCTGTATCATCAATCCGCCGCCGACACATCTTCGGAGCACCCATGGACGCCACCGACCTCCACATCCTCGCCGCGCTGCAGGCCAACGCCCGCACCACCAACGCCGACCTCGCCCGTGCCCTCGACATGGCACCCTCCGCCGTCTTCGAGCGCGTGCGCAAGCTCGAAGCCCGCGGCGTCATCGCGGCCTACGAAGCCCGTGTCGCACCCAAGGCGGTCGGCGCACACCTCGCCGCGTTCATCTTCGTTCGCGCCGAGGAACGCCCGTTCACCGGCAAGACCGGCAAGGCCCTCGCCGCTGTGCCCCAGGTTCAAGAAGTTCACAACCTCGCGGGCGAGGACTGCTACCTCGTCAAACTCCGTGTGCGCGACACCGACGAACTCACCCGCGTCCTCCGTGAGCACTTCTCCGCCATCCGCTCCATCACCAGCACGCGCACCACCATCGTGCTCGAAACCGTCAAGGAGTCCGCCGCACTCCACCTCCCCACCGCCGACGAACTCGAATCCGCGGGGGTGGAGTTTTGAACTGGCGCACCATCCTTGAGTGGCTTGCCCTCGGCGCGATCTGGGGCGCATCGTTCCTCTTCCAGCGCGTCGCCGTTCCAGAGTTCGGCGCGCTCCCCCTCGTCGGCGTACGTCTCCTTGTCGCCGCCCTCGTCCTCGCGATCCCCGTCATCCTCGCTGGCCATCTCCGTCTCGTGCGCGATCGCTGGCCGACACTCCTGCTCGTCGGCGCGATCAACTCCGCAATCCCTTTCTCCCTCTTCGCGTGGTCGCTCCACTTCCTCTCCGCAGGCGAGGCATCCGTGCTCAACGCCACCGCCGCTCTTTTCGCCGGTCTCATCGCCGCCCTCATCCTCCGCGAGCGCATGTCCCCTCGTCGCTCGCTCGGCCTCGTCGTCGGCTTCGTCGGCGTCATCCTCCTCGTCTGGCACAAACTCTCCTTTAGCGGCAACCTCCTCGCCCTCGCCGCAGGCCTCACCGCCGCACTCCTCTACGGCATCGCCTCGCACATCATCACGCGCCGTCTCACCGGCGTCCCGCCCGTCGCTGTCTCCGGCGGCAGCCTCGCGTTCTCCAGCATTCTTCTCGCGCCCATCGCGCTCGCCGATCTGCCCGCAGCCATGCCCAGCGGCCGCGCGTGGCTCGCCGCCCTCACGCTCGGCGTGCTCTGCACCGCCGTCGCGTACCTCATGTACTTCCGCCTCGTCAAGAACATCGGCCCCACCCGCGCCATCACCGTCACCTACGCCATCCCCGCCTTTGGCATTCTCTGGGGACACCTCTTCCTCGACGAACACGTTTCTCTCCTCATGCTCCTGGGTGGCCTTGTCATCGTCGTCGGCACCGTCATGGTCAAACTGCCCGACCGCAAGCCCGCAAGCGACGCAAAAGCCGCACCAACTCCAGTGACTGCGAGCACCGCCGCAAGCAAGTAGCGCCTCGCAGCATTCTCACTCTTGCATCCCGACACTTCGGCGCGCATCAATGCCGCGCCTACGCTCGACCCGCATGAAGGCTGTGTTCTGCCCTCGCTATGGCCCGCCTGACATTCTCGAACTGCGCGATGTGCCCCGCCCCGAGCCGCGCGACGGCGAAGTGCTCGTCCGCGTCCGCGCCACGCCGGTCAACACCGGCGATTGCCGCATCCGAGGCATGAATGTCCCGCCCGGCATGGGGCTCATAGGCAGGCTCGCCCTCGGCCTCACCGCGCCGCGTGCCCGCATCCTTGGCACCGAATGCGCCGGTGACGTCGCCGCCGTCGGCCCCGCCATCACCGCATTCCGCCCCGGAGATCCCGTCTTCGGCGTCACCGGCACCCGCTTTCGCGCCCACGCCGAGTACGTCCTCTTCCCCGCCCGCTCCATTCTGCTCCCCAAACCCGCCGCGCTCTCCAACGCGCAAGCCTGCTCCATCGTCTTCGGCGGCCACACCGCCCTCTACTTCCTCCGCGATCGCATGAAACTCGCGCCCGGCTCGCGCATCCTCATCAACGGCGCCTCTGGCAGCGTCGGCATCGCCGCCGTCCAACTCGCACGCCATTTTGGCTCGCACGTCACCGCCGTGTGCAGCACGCCGAACATCGACTTCATCCGCGCTCTCGGCGCTCATGACGCCATCGACTACTCCCGCGCCGACCCGCTCGCGACCGCCGCCAAGTTTGACGCCGTCTTCGACACCGTCGGCGTGTGGTCCTTCGCACACGTCCGGCGCGTCCTCACACCCAGCGGCCTCTTCGCCCAGGCCGACGCCGGTCTCCCTCAGTTCGCTCTCGCCGCCGTCACGTCGCTCACCGGCGGCCATCGCCTCATCGCCGGCGTCGCCCTCGAACGACACGCCGATGTGGCATTGCTTTTCGACCTCGTCGCCCAAAGCGTGCTCCGCCCCGTCGTAGACAGCGTCTTCCCCTTGGATCGCGCCGCCGATGCGCACCGTCGCGTTGAGTCCCGTCGCAAACGCGGAACCGTCATCCTCGCCGTCAACCCACCCTAAACTGCCCGTAATCCCGCTTCCTCTTCTGGTCGCGCGACACACACGGAACCACCGCGGCATGAGTGACCCGCGCATCGACATGCTGCGTCTCCCGCTGGATCAACTCCCCGATCCGCTCCCCATCCCCGCGCTCGCCCGCGGCCGCGACGGCAACTTCGCCGCCAGCATTCGCCCGCCAGGCTCCAAATCCCTCACCAACCGCGCCCTTCTCCTCGCCGCCCTCGCCCATGGAGAAAGCACGCTTCACGGAGCGCTCGTCGATGCCGACGATGCTCGCCGAATGCTCGCCGCACTTCGCACCCTCGGCGCCACCATCACCGAGCACGACCGCGGCGACATCAGCGTCCAAGGCGTCAGCGGCATGTGGTCCGTTCCTCCCACCGGCGTTGAACTCAACCTCAACAACGCCGGCACCGCCACACGCTTCCTCGCCGCCGCCAGCCTCCTCGCCCCGGCCCCCGTCACCATCGACGGCAACGCCCGCATGCGCGAGCGTCCCATCGCCGAACTCGGCGACATCCTCACACAGATGGGCGCGGGCATCGAGTACCTCGCCAAGCCCGGCTATCCGCCCATGCGTGTGACACCCGCCACAGGCGACATGCCGCGCACGCTCGAAATCCCCACCACCCGCTCCAGCCAGTTCATCTCCGCGCTGCTCCTCACCGGCCCCTGGCTCCGCGGCGGGCTCACCGTTAAACTCACCGGTGCTGTCACCAGCCGTTCCTACGTCGAGATGACCGTCGGTCTGCTCTCCCGCCTCGGTGCGAACGTCCGTACCGCCGAAGACATGCGCGTCATCCGCGTCGGTCCCGGTTCAACAGGTTCGCAGTCTCTCGGCTTGTCCGGCTTCACCTACGACGTCGAGCCCGACGCCAGCGGCGCGACCTACTTCTGGGCCGCCGCCGCGCTCGTCCCGCTCGCGTCCTGCAAAGTCATGGGCCTCGACGAGCATTCACTCCAGGGCGACGCTGACTTCCCCGACGCCCTTGCCCGCATGGGCGTCGTCGTTCATCGCCACACCGGCACGACGCCCGCTGAGAGTTACATCGAGACCCGCGGCCCGCGCGCCCTCTCCGCCATCATGGCCGATCTTTCCGACATGCCCGACGCCACCATGACCCTCGCCGTCGTCGCCGCCTTCGCGCGCGGCACGAGCATCTTCCGCGGCATCGGCACGCTCCGCGTCAAGGAAACCGATCGCGTTCAGGCTCTGAAGAACGAACTCGCCAAGGTCGGCGTCAAAGTCGAAAGCCCCGTCGCCGGCGACCCCGAAGTGATGAGCATCACCCCGCCCCCCGCCGGTATCGACTGCTCCCCCACTGCCCCGCGCGTCGAGTTTGACACCTACGACGATCATCGCATGGCCATGAGCATGTCGCTCATCGGCCTCGTTCGCCCCAACGTGTTCATCCGTGACCCCAAGTGCGTCAACAAAACCTACGCGACCTACTTCACCGACTTCGCAAAGCTCCTCGTGTGAGAGCGAACCGTGCCCGCCGTGCCCATGCCTTTCGAGTTTTCTGGAAAGCCCGTGCCCTGTCCAGAAGAGCCGCCGTGCGCAAGCACGCGGTGCATCCGCTGCGAAGCCGAGCACGATCGTTGGCTGGAGTGAGCCCATCACACTTCGGGGCCTCACCCCACTCACGAAATTGACAACCCCGGATTGTGCCGCACACGATCCGCGCCAAGCGTTGCCGCATTCGTGTCATTTTCACGCCGCGAGAGGCATCACCACCGCCGGTTCGACCGCCGCGATCGACAACCCCGCTCGCTTGCTCGCGATCGCCATCAGCGTGATGTCGTCCGCCTGATGCAGCGACCCCGCCTGCTCATCCAGAACATTGCTCACATCGTTCATGAACACCGAGAGCGGCTGTTCCGGGTGCCGATTCGCTGCCAAGCCCGTCAGCCGTTCCAAATACCGCCGCGTCGGCTTCCGCAAATGCCGACGCTCCTGGGCGTTCGCATCTGGGAAGCACACCTCGAGCCCGTCGGTGTGCAACACCAGCACCTCGCCCGGCTTCAGCGTAAACGTCGCCTGATTGAACTCCGCCTCCTCAAACACCCCCAGCAGCGGCCCATCCGTCATCACCCGCTCGCTGAACTGCCCCGACAACCGCAGCGGCGGCGGATGCCCCGCGCCCGCGATCGTCACCTCCATCGTCCTCGTGTCCAAGAGCCCATACAACGCCGTCGCAAACCGATGCTGCCCGCCGCGATGGTGGCACATCTCCCGATTCAGTCTCGTCACCACCTCGCGCGGCTGGATCGGCGATTTGCCCCCGGCCGTCAGCGTCACCAGTCCCTTCGTCAGCACCATCGTGATCAGCGCCGCCGGCACGCCGTGCCCCACCGCGTCCGCGAGGAAGAACCCGATCGTGTGCTCGTTCAACTGCTTGATGTCATAGATGTCACCGCTCACCGCGCTCGTCGGCCTGAACAGCACCGCGAAATCCACATCGCCGCTGATCGGCATCTCCGCCGGCAGGAAGTCGCGTTGCACCGCCGCCGCCAGATGCAGTTCATCCTGCAGCGACTCGAGTTCCCCGCGCAACCCCCCCGTCGACAACTGCGTCACATGCAACTCTCGCGCCAGCGTCACCACCGCCGGCTGCCGCTCCATCAGCGCGAACAGCATCCCCGCCGCCGCCGCCGCGCTCGTCGTCTCTGGTTGAATCAACACGCCATCGCGCTGCGAGAACTCCCGAGCCAGTTCCGCCCGCGGCGTCACAATCAGCGCCGGCGCCAGCGACTGCCGCAGCAACTCCGCCAGCCGCGCCGTCTCCGGAATCTGTTCCTCTTCCGACAACACCACAAACGCCGGTTTTTCCGGCTCCAGCGTCGGCTCGCTCACATCCAGCGCGGCCACCAACGCCGTTGGCGTCGAGTACTCGACCCGCGGCTTCTCAACACCCGGCCACGCCGCCAACACCGCGTCCAGCCACCGCTCGCGTGCGTCCGCGATCGCGGGCGATGCCGCAAACACCAGGACCGGAGTTTCATCCTCGACGCGCACTCGAACACCCTCCGCCCGCCCAAAGGGGGCCATCGGTGTTATCGACACTTTCGATGCCAGACTTGGGCCGCACGCCTCAACTGAACGAGAACTTCTTCGTTCCAAAGCCGCACAGAACGCCTCCCTCGTGCGACGCATCATCCGAGGCTTTGCGAGCATGACCGTGTTCTTCTTCCAAGCCTCTCGTCTCCTCGGCAAAGCAGCGATCAGCAACTGCCCGCACCCGCGCCTCCGAGACATTCACCAGTCAGCCGCGACCACCACCACTCCATCAACGGCGCACGCTGCTCGGCGGGCACTCGGAATGCCTCCACCATCGCCTTGGCCATCGCTCGGAGGGCTGTGAGTCGTGCTCGCGCTTCAGTCGCCTCGGTCGCCGCTCGGAACTGTCGGGCAGCGATCTCCCATTCGGTGGAATCGGGCGGCAGCGGCAATCGCAGCACTTGCTTCGCGCTGAGTTTGATCGCATCCACGCTGAGGGCGACCCCAGAATACTTTCGCATCGCGATCGCGGAACTGACCGGCGAACCCAGCGCGGCCGCAAGTTTCCACACCATCGACGGGTCGTCGGGCACGACGGTCAGAACCGGAACGCTCGGTACGAATCGTGCGTCACCGTCGGCAACCACTTCAATGACACGCGTCTGTGTCGCGAGGAGGAGCTTGGGTACAAGGCGAGACGCGATCCACGAGCCAAGAGTTCCGTCTGCTTCCATCCGCCGTCGGTCAATGCGGGGCGCGTTCCATCGGGCCTTGAGAATTCTGCACGGCATCGCGCCCCAGCGACACTGCGCAAGATCAAGCAGACCCGTGGTCACGAGCAGGGGAAATGCGCCAACGTCCGCACGTTGCGTTGGGTCGAGCGCGGCATCCTCAACGAGGAAACCGGCCAGGCCGTAGTACTGATCGCGAAAGTCCGCCGTGGCCATCGCGACGTCGCCGATCGTGCCGTGAGATCGGTACTCAACCTCTGGAATGCCGCTGGCGGCGGCGTTGAGGTGCGACCATGTATCTTCGTGCGCGAGAGCATCGTTGTCGAGAGTCACCTCAGGAAGCGGCGCAAAGTGCCCGGTCGTGGTTCTGCGAAGCGCTGTCGTTCGCGGGCCGCCGACATGGAGCGAGGCCGCGCAGGTAAACACGCTGGCCCCATCAAAGACGTGCTCGTTGGAGACCCACAGCGACTCAAGCGAGGCGACGTCAAGAAGCGCACGCCGAACCGGGGCCGCATCCTTCGCGGCAAGGAGCGACTGCGGCTGAACCATCGCGATCCGGCCACCTCGGCGGGCCAATCCTGTGGAGAACAGAAGAAACGTCGCGGAAAGATCGGTATAGCCGCGAATGCGTCCGCCGAGCCGCACACGCATGAGCGCGGCGACGCCTCGATGCGAAGCAGTGTCGGACTCAAGTTGGTTGAGGAACGGCGGATTTCCGAGAATGACATCAAACCCGCGGGCTTCCCTGATCGAGCAGGGGGTCGAGCCCTGCATGTCGCCACTCCCACGCCCTGGCCAAGGCGTCCTGGGATCGGCGGCACACTGCCCTCCGAAGACCTCCGGAAACTCAACATGCCAGTGGAAGAAGCGATACTCCCCCGCGAGCCGGTTGATCTCATCTTTGATCCACGGCGTCACTGAATCCGGGTTTCGCTCGATCTGCCTATAGACCTTCTCAGTGATTGCATCCCCAATCCCGTGAAGGCCGAAATCGAATCCTGGAGCATCCTTGTCGTGCTTCCTCCAGACAAACGCGGCACACCACGCGTCGGCGAGCAGCTTCGCGTTCTCATCCCCGGTGCTCCGAACGCTTGCCGCTTCTTGCGCGTCGTGCTCCGCCACGCTCTCGGTGTCATCTTCATGCTCCCCCGCAATTGCCGCTCGCATCGTGCCCGTGAGGCCGAGCCTGCTGTCACATCGTGCATGGACATCGTTGAGATTGGCTCGTTCGCCACTGGCGAGACTTTGTTTCTCCCGCTTGTTCCGCCTCCTGTAGTGCGTCATCACCTTCTTGTCATCGCCGGCCAACGGCTCGAAGGCGTCATCAGAAATTCCGGCCTCCATGAGTCCGGGCGTTGCGCCCAGAAGCGAGTTTCCGCACTTGATGTGGGCATCGAAGTCTGTGAGGGCCAAGCCAGGTTCGCTCGACTCCATCCAAAGCGACACCTTGCACAGTTCAACGGCCATCGGGTTGACGTCGACGCCGTACACGCATCGCCTGATGACCTCGCGGAGGGCGTGCTGATATGTCATCGCCGACGGCTCTCGCTTGCCTTGCGAGTGGGCTCGAACGCGAGCAAGATGCTGCGCAAGCCGATGGGCCGCGCCGACCAGGAAGTGCCCCGATCCGCACGCCGGATCGCAGACACGCAACTTCAGAATCGCGGACTCGGCGTCAGCCCCGCACTTGCCCTTGATGGCATCCGCGACAACCGGGGCCAGCGCCAAGTCGAGGAGATGCTCCACCACCGAATCTGGCGTGTAGTATGACCCCGATGTCTTGCGATCGTTGCCGCTGAACTCCGCGAACGTAACCTTCGCGCCGTCCGTGCTGATCTGCGGCGTACGCGCAAGCAGGCTCTCATAGATGCCGCCAACTCTCGCTGATCCCAGGTTCTTGAAGTCCACCGGTCGCAGCGTCTGGCCATCGCGCCCAAACGCCAGCCTGCGGATGGCTTCGAGGAAGTCGGCGTTGCTGAGTTCACTTCCGCCATTGCTGCGGAGAGTGGACTCGCAAAGACTTGACCCGTTCAAGTTGGCCGTGCGACTCGGGCTCCACAGGAACCCGCCGTGGACTGGAAGGGCCAACTGCCGTCGCTCAGCGTCGAATCGAGGGTCGCCTGAAAGAGCCCCGACGAGCAGATTGAACTGATGCCAAAGCTCGCCCTCTCGGTTGCCTCGAGTGCTCGACGCATGTTCTCGAAGCCGAGCGACGCTGTAGTGGTCGTGATAATGAGCCCGTGCTTGCCGACCCGCCTCAGACTCATCACGCGGATGCAGAAGGGGCACGCCCTCAAGAACTCGGTCCTCGGCGACACACAAAAAGATCAGCCGATAGACCACACAAAGAAGCTCGCCGTGGAAAGCCCGAAGGGAGAGTTGACCGCTCCGGAGTGACTCCCGAAGTGTCACATTCTTTGGGTGCCCGACGAGCCCATCTCCAATGGCTTGCATGGCGCTTTCGACGCCTGAGCGGAGATCATCGAGTGCCGCCGAACCCCGCCCGCGCGACCAAGCGAGTGATTCCACATTGGAAAGTGACGCATCACCCATGCCGCCACGTCTTGGGCGATGTGCTCTCTCGCACAATCAACGTCGGCTTGAGCATCACCGACTCCGCAGGTGCGCTTGCATCCTCAATCCGATGGATCAGCGCCCGCACCGCCGCCGCGCCCACCTCCGGCAGAGGAATCCGCACCGTCGTCAGCGTCGGCTGAATGAGTGACGCCAATCGCGTGTCGTCGAATCCGATGACCAGCAGATCATCCGGCACCACCAGCCCCGCTTCGCGGGCCGCGTGAATCACGCCGTACGCGATATCGTCGTTGCCCGCGAGCACGCCCGCGCCGCGCAACTGCCCGCGCCCGATCATCCCCGCCGCCCATCCACGACCCCACTCAAACGAATACTCGCCGAAACTGCTCTGCGCCGGCTTGGGCTTCGCGCCCCCCTCTGTCAGCACGTCCGCGAATCCCTTCGCGCGGCTCGCCGTGTCGAAGTTCTCTTTCGGCCCGCCCACAAAGAAGCACTTCGCGCCCTCACACCGCGTCAACAGGTGGAGCGTCGCCTCCCGCGCCCCGCTCTCGTTGTCCACGGTGATCACATCATGCTCACCGTTGGTCGGATCACCGTCCACCAGCACCAGCGGCACACCCGCCGCGTTCGCTTCCCTCAGCACATGCGGGTTCGGCTCCGTCAACATGATCGCCAGCCCATCAATCAACCCGAACGCCAGATTCGGCCCCGGAATGTCCGCCGCCCGCGCGTCCGAACTCACCAGCAGGTGATACCCGGCCTTCCGCGCCTCCGCGTCCGCGCCCAGAAGCAACTGCGAATAGAACTCGCCGTGGATGTCCGGCAGCGCGATGCCCAGCACGCGACTCGTCCGCGTCATCAACCCCTGCGCGAACGCATTGGGTCGATACCCAAGCTTGTCGATCGCCGCGCGCACCTTCGTCGCCGTGTTCGCCGACACCAGTTCCGGATTGTTCAGCACGCGGCTCACCGTCGCGATCGACACCGCCGCCTCAGCCGCCACATCCTGAATCGACGACGCCGCCGCCCGACCACCCAAACGAACAGCCGCGCGACCCGCCGGCTTGGGGCTCGCGTCGCTCCGACCTGTGGGTTTGTTGACCACGGGGTCCATGATAACGAGTCGTCATCGGCAAAGAAAGCGTTTTCATCCTCGGGGAATTGCGGCTAATATGGTCCCGGCCCCTCGCTTGAAGCCCCGTTCAGCCGTTTCCTTCCCCACGCTTTCGCGGCCGCATCGACCCCGGCTTGACCGCATAACCCGCGTCCGAGCCTCCACTTGCGACTCCGCCCCAGGCCCAATCAAAGGCCCCAGCTGGTTCTCGGAGCATGTGATGCGAACTTTCCCCTCAACTTGCCCCTTCCCGCTCCGTCCTCTTTCGCTTCTCCTCGCGCTGGGTGCCGCCACCCTCGCCGCCGCCTGCTCCGCCGACACCTCCCTTGACGAGCCCTTCACGCCCGCGCCCAGCGCCAGCATCGTCATCCAATCCCCCCCCGGCGTCCCCCGCCCGCCCTTCACATTCTCCGACACCGACGCCCGCCTCCTCGACGAAGTCCAGCGCGGCTGCTTCAACTTCTTCTGGTCCGGCGCGCACCCCAAGACCGGGCTCGCCCCCGATCGCTCCACCCATCCGATGGTCAGCGTCGCCGGCGTCGGCTTTCAACTCTCCGCCCTCATCGTCGGCGCCGAACGCGGCTGGGTCACCCGCGTTCAAGCCCAGGAACGCACGCTCCTCATCCTCCGCACCCTCGAAGCTCACCCCGAAAACCGCCGCTTCGGAATGTTCTACCACTTCCTCGACGCCGAGACCGGCGGCCAGCCCGACACCCCCTACGAACACGTCGCCTCCACCATCGACACCGCCCTCTTCATGGCCGGCGCACTCACCGCCTCCACCTATTTCGGCGGCGAAGTTGCCACCATCTGCGATCGCCTCATCGAAGAATGCGATTGGAAAACCTTCGCCTTCCCCGATTCCGCCCCACCACACGAGCGAGGCCTCATCCGCCTCGCGTGGATCCCCGACGACATCAAAAAGCCCACCGGCCCCGGCACCTTCACCGACTACGGCTGGATCGACGCCGGCGATGAACACCGCCTCGTCACCTTCCTCGCCGTCATGTCGCCGCGCCCGGCAAACCGCATCGACCCCGCCGCCTACTACCGCCTCCGCCGCGAACTCGGCCAGTACGAAAGCACCGGCCCCTTCTCCTACTTCCCATGGTCCGGGGCGCTCTTCACCAACTTCTTCGCCCACTGCTGGATGGACTACCGCGCCATCGGCGTCGACGACCCCACATCGCTCGCCGTCGTCAATCGCCCGCGCATCGACTGGTGGGAGAACTCCCGTCGCGCCACGCTCATGCACCGCCTCAAGTCCGCCAAGAACCCATGGAAACTTGCCGACAAGAGCGACCATGAATGGGGCCTCTCCGCCTCCGATGCCCCGCCCACCAAGCCCGGCGAAAAAGCCACCTACGCCGTCCCCGGCTTCTTCCCTCAGCCCATCCCCGATCCGCTCCTGCGTCGCGACATCGACGCCGCCGTCGTCAAGTCTCCCGCAGGCCGCGACCACATCGGCGACGCCACCTTCGCTCCTTACACCGCCGGTTGCACGATCATGTTTGATCCCGCGCCCGCCGTCGCCGCGCTCCGCTTCTATCGCGATCTCAAAAACCCCGACGGCACACCCCGCATGTGGGCCGACCCCGCCTCCGGCGGCTTTGGCCTCCGCGACTCCATCAACCGCGCCAAGAACTGGGTCGCCGAGGACTACGTCGCCATCGATCAGGGCCCGCTCATCCTCGCCATCGAGAACGCCCGCACCGGCCTCGTCTGGCGCCTCTTCCACGAACACCGCTTCGTCAAGGACGCCATGGCCCGCCTGAAACTCGACCTCAAGCCCATCCCGAAGTGATCGCACGCGGTCCTCCGTTTCATCAGAGCCGCCGTGCGCAAGCACGCGGTCTTCCGTTTCATCAGAGCCGCCGTGCGCAAGCACGCGGTCTTCCGTTTCATCAGAGCCGCCGTGCGCAAGCACGCGGTTCTTTGTTCACCCCACCAATGAAAACACCCCGGGCCATCCCGGGGTGTTCTTCTTTCTGCTTCACTTCATCTCATCACTTCGGCTGGGCCTGCTCCCCTTCGATCTTATGATCCTTCGGTCCCGACTCGCCCGCGGGCTGGACAGGTTGCCCCGGCGCGACCGGCTGATCCGTCGGGCCCGCCTCGCTCGCCGGCGGCGGCGGCACCGGCTTCTCCACCGACTTCACTTCGACATCAAAGTACAGCGTCGAGTTCCCCGGAATCACCGGCGGACGACCCTGCTCGCCATACCCCATCGCGGCCGGAATCACCAGCCGACGCATCGTCCCCTTCTTCGCGCCCAGCAGCCCCACGTTCCACCCAGCGATCAACTGACCCTGCGTGAACACCAGCGGCTGCCCGCGATCCAGCGACGAATCGAACTTCCCGCCAAACTTGTTCCACCCCGTGTAGTGCGCCGCGACACGGTCCCCCGCCGCGATCGCCTCGCCCTCGGTGCCCTCGACGAAATCAATCGCCACAAGGCCGCCCTCGAGCTTCTGCACCTTGTACGGCGCATCCATCTTCGCGAACGAATACTTCGCGCCGCTCTCCGAACCCCACACCACCTTGCCGTCCGCGTTGTACCCGCGATCGGCCGACTCGATCTTGTCCGCCGAGATGTGCATCTCGCTGCTCATCTCCAGCGCGCCGCCGATGTTGGTCGGATAGTTGAAGGCCGTCTTGCCCACAAACCCCGCGCCCTCGCCCTTGAGTTCAAGGTCCAGCGTCGCCACCAGGTCCTCAACCTTCAACTCCGGGAACAGTTCCGGCGCCTGATGCAGCGCGACCAGCGCGGGCGCGATCCCCGACGTCTTGAACTCGAACGTCCGCAGGCGCATCCCGCTCTTGGACTTGAAAATCTGGAACACCGCCTGGCGATACGGCTTGCTCAGCGCATCCGCACGGGCCGTCTCCACATACAGCGTGTCCGCCAGCCCCGCGATCTTCACGGGCGCGAAGTTCATCACCACGTCCGTCGACGCCGCCCCGTCGCCCTGCTTCACCGGCTGCGACGTCTTCCACGTCCCCACCAGCATCGCGCCGACCTTCTCCGTTTCCGCGCTCGACCACTTGAACGGCTCAATCACGGGTGCCGCCATCGGCGCCGCTGCCTGCGGCTCGTTCGCCGGCTCCATCGCCAGCACATGCCCACCCGCCAGACCCATCATCGACCCGGCAAGCAGCGTCATCCACATCGTGCGTTTCATGCGTCAAACCTCTCTATGAACTGGTGATTCTTCTTCGACCGCCGCGCTTCACGCGACCCCGGACCTTTCCTATCGGCTCGCTCGACCTCTCCCGACTACGCCGATCCTAGCTTCCATCCGCAGGGGCGTGTGCTGGCACCGCTCACAAGAGCCGTGCCGCGCAAGCGGCCGGTCTTCCGCTTCACCCTCCCGCCGACAAGAGCCGTGCCGCGCAAGCGGCCGGTCTTCCGTTTCACCCTCCCGCCAACAAGAGCCGAGCCGCGCAAGCGGCCGGTCATCTGCCTCCCTCCCCGCCCGCAACGCCCGAACCTCGACGCCTCCCTCAAAGCCCAGCACCCGCGCCGCTACACTCGCCCCGTGGGTACTGCTCCAACCGATCCAACCGACTCCGCCATCGACCCGGTTCCATTCCGCGAACGCGGCATCGACGCCGCCCGCGCCGCCGTCCTCTCTCGCCTCGTCGAACAGGCCACCGCCTTCCCCCAACTCACCATCCCCCCCCTTGACACCGCCACCCTCTCCCCCCGCGACGCCGCCTTCGCCCACGCCCTCTACGACGCCGTCCTCCGCCGCTGGCTTACCCTTCGCTTCCTCCTCAAACGCTTCGTCACCCAGCCCTTCGACATGCTCGAGCCCGCCGCCAAGGCCGCGCTCCTCTGCGGCAGCGCGCAGATCATCCTCCTCGACAAAGTCCCCATTCACGCCGCCATCGACGAAACCGTCGAATGGGCCAAACGCCACATTCGCCCCGGTGCCGCTGGTCTCGTCAATGCCGTGCTCCGCAAACTCGCGCCCGCCAAGGAAAACATGGACGCGACGCCCTGGACGCCCCGCGCCGACGAACTCCCCCTCGCATGGGGCCGCCTCCGCCTCCCCCCCGGTTGGCTGCCACCGGACCCCTCGCAAAGCCTCTCCGCCGCCACGAGCCATCCCGTCTGGCTGATGCAACGCTGGATCAAGGAGTTCGGAGTTTCCGAAGCCGCTCGAATCGCCCACCACAGCCTCGCGTCGCCCCCCATCACCCTCTGCACCCTCTACGCCGTACCACCACTCCCCGACTCCTGCGTGCCCCACTCCCGCCCCGGCCACCACGTCTTCGCCGGCCATCGCACCGAGCTCGAAGCCCTCCTCGAATCCCGCCGCGACCTCTGGGTTCAGGACGCCGCCTCCACTGAAGCCATCGAATCCGTCGCCGACCTGCGCCCTCGCATCATCGTCGACGCTTGCGCCGGCCAAGGCACCAAAACCCGCCAACTCGCGGCACGGTTCCCCGACGCCACCATCATCGCCACCGACCTCGACGACACCCGCCTCGCCACCCTCCGCCGCGTCTTCACCAGCCACCCGCGCGTTCAGGTCGTCACCGTCGCCGATCTCTACAACACCGTCGCCAAACGCGCCGACCTCATCCTCCTCGACGTCCCGTGCAGCAACTCCGGCGTCCTCACCCGCCGCGTCGAGGCCCGCTATCGCGTCGACCAGCCCCAACTCGACCGCGTCCGCACCGCGCAGGAAGCACTCCTCCGCCAGGCCGCCTCCATGCTCAGCCCCGACGGCCACATCCTCTACTCCACCTGCAGCCTCGAACGCGAAGAAAACGATGAGCGAGCCCACTGGGCCGCCCAAACACTGTCCATGTCCGTCTCCCGCACCCGCCGCACGCTCCCGACCGGCGGCCCCGGCGATGACCCCACCCAATACACAGACGGCTCCTTTTCCGCCCTCCTCAGCCACGCCCCCATCGCGTGAAACTCACCGCCCGCTGGCAAGAGCCGTGCCGCGCAAGCGGCCGGTCTTCCGTTTCACCCCCCGCTCACAAGAGCCGAGCCGCGCAAGCGGCCGGTCTTCCGTTTCACCCCCCGCTCACAAGAGCCGAGCCGCGCGAGCGGCCGGTCTTCCGTTTCACCCGCCCGCGCACAACCGCAACTCCTCGCGCAACAACGACACGCGCCGCTCCTGGTCGCCTGACCCGAAGAGTGATACCCCGGTCCACCGGGTGCCGCACCGACTCTCGCGCCGCCGGGTCGTTCCTACCCCCTTTCCATCTCTTCGACTCTTTTGTGCATGTCCACAGTTGCGCGCGCAAATCTGCACGCCAAATCCCCTCCCGCCCAAAATCTCCAAGATTCTTTTTCTCCAAGAATCACAGCCTCAAACCCACTTCCTCCTCTGCGCATGACCACGTTTGCGCGCGCATTCGTCGACCCTCCCCGTCACTATGGAGGGCCCTCACTTTTCCCCGGCCCCCCACCCCCGGGCCTCTCCCGGTTTGACACCGCCCCGAACCCCCGCGACCCTTGTGACGTATTCGTCCGGCCCGCCTCAAACCCACCACGGAGAAGTCGATTGGCCACCACCGTCTCTCCCCCATCCACCACCCCCGACCTCATGGTCGACCTCCGCGCCCTCACCAAGCGCTTCGACGCCGGCATCCTCGCCGTCGACTCCATCTCCCTCCAGGTCCGCAAGGGTGAAGTGCTCGGCTTCCTCGGCCCCAACGGTGCCGGCAAGAGCACCACCATGAAGATGATCACCGGCTTCCTCGCCCCCACCAGCGGCAGCGCGATCGTCTGCGGCCACGACGTCGCCGACGCGCCCATCGCCGTCAAGCAACGCATCGGCTACCTCCCCGAAGGCGCCCCCGCCTATCCCGACATGACGCCCGAAGCTTTCCTCCACTTCATCGCCCAGGTCCGCGGCCTCAGCGGAGCCACCAAGCGCAGCCGCATCGACGAAGTCGTCGATCGCGTGCAGATCGGCGGCGTCATGCGCCAGCCCATCGACACACTCTCCAAAGGTTTCAAACGCCGCGTCGGTCTCGCCCAGGCCATCCTCCACGATCCTGACGTGCTCATCCTTGACGAACCCACCGACGGCCTGGACCCCAACCAGAAACACGAAGTCCGCCAACTCATCACCCGCATGGCCGCCTCGGGCGGCAAGTCCATCATCCTCTCCACGCACATCCTCGAAGAAGTCGAGGCCGTCTGCTCGCGCGCCGTCATCATCGCCCGCGGCAAACTCGTCGCCGACGGCACGCCCAACCAACTCCAGCAGATGAGCCGCTACCACAACGCCGTCTCGCTCGCCCTCCGCCCGCCCGACGGGGTCATGGTCTTCGATGAAATCAAGAAACTCCAGTGGGTTCTTGATGTCGAAGACCGCGGCACGCTCCGCCTCGGCCCCGGCGGCGTCGAAGGCATCCTCGTCCGCTGCACCGTCATTCCCCGCGGCGGCAAGTCAATCCTCAACGATCTCAACGCCCTCGCCAAAGGCCGCGGCTGGAACATCGAGGAAATCCGCGTTGAAAACGGCCGCCTCGACGATGTCTTCCGCACCATCACCAGCAAAACCGCGGGCTAGGCGCCGCACTTCTTCTCTCGGCACTCCGTCTCTTCGGAACTTCGTCTCTTCTTGCCTTTGGAGTCTTCCATGCACGGCCTCGGACCCATCCTTCGACGCGAACTCGCCGGCTACTTCGCCACGCCGGTCGCGTACGTCTTCATCGTCATCTTCCTTTTCCTCGCCGGGCTCTTCACCTTCGCCGAGGGGCTCGGCCAGTTCTTCGAGCGCGGCCAGGCCGACCTCGACTCCTTCTTCAACTTCCACCCGTGGCTCTACCTCTTTCTCGTCCCCGCGATCTCGATGCGTCTGTGGGCCGAGGAACGCAAGGCCGGCACCATCGAACTGCTCATGACGCTGCCGGTGTCGCTCGGCGCGTGCGTGCTCGGCAAGTTCCTCGCCGCGTGGTGCTTCGCGGGCATCGCGCTGGTGCTCACGTTCCCGATCTGGATCACCGTCAACTACCTCGGCCAGCCCGACAACGGCGCGATCCTCGCCGGCTATCTCGGCTCGTGGCTCATGGCGGGCGGCTTCCTCGCCATCGGCGCGTGCGTCAGCGCGATCACCCGCAGTCAGGTCATCGCCTTCGTGCTCAGCGTCGTCGTCTGTTTCCTCTTCCTCATCGCGGGCTTCGAGCCGGTGCTCGCCTTCTTCCGCTCGTGGACCCCGAGTTGGTTCCTTGATCTGATGCAGGGCTTCAGTTTCCTCACCAACTTCAACAGCATCAGCCGCGGGTGGCTCGAAGCCCGCACCGTCCTGTTCTTCCTCTCGCTCATCGTCGTCTTCCTGTTCGCCAACGGCATCGTCGTGCAGGCGAAGAAGGGTCAGTGATGGACAAGAAACTCAACGCACTCCTCGGGCTCGTCCTTCTCGCCGCCATCTTCGTCGGCTTCAATCTCTTCACCTCCTCGTCGATGCGCGGCGTCAAACTCGACCTCACCGAGAACAAGCTCTTCACCCTCTCCGAGGGCGCACGCAAGATCGCGAGAGGCGTGCCCGAGAAACTCACGCTCACGTTCTACTACAGCGCCAAACTCGCCCAGGGCCAGCCCACCATCCAGGACTACGGCCAACGCGTTCGCGACTTGCTCCAAGAGTTCGCCCGCGAATCCGGCGGCATGATCGACCTCAAGATCGTCGATCCCGAGCCCTTCTCCGAGGCCGAGGACGGCGCGGTGCAGGCGGGCCTGGTCGGCGTGCCGCTGCAAGGCCGCCCGGGCGAGAGCATCTACATGGGCGTGGTCGGCACGACCGCGTCGTCGCTCGAACAGCAACTGATCCCGCTGTTTGATCCCACCGCAGAGCGTTTGCTCGAATACGACGTCGCCAAACTCATCTACACGCTCTCAAATCCCAAGAAGAAAGTCGTTGGCGTCATCACCTCGCTGCCGATCGAGGGCGGCTATTCGCAAGACCCGCGCACCGGTCGCCCCACGCAGCGCCAACCGTGGGCGATCATGAGCGAACTGCGCAGCATCTTCGACGTCAAGATGCTCGGCCAGCAGAGCGAGGCGATCGACGCCGCTGTCGATGTCCTCGTGCTCATCCACCCCAAGAATCTCAGCGACGCCACGCTCTATGCCATCGACCAGTTTGTCCTCAAGGGCGGCAAGATGATCGCCTTCGTTGATCCGCTCTGCGAGAGCGACGAGGCGGGCAACCCCATGATGGGCGGCATGGGCGGCGAACGCTCGAGCAACCTCACGAAACTCTTCGACGCGTGGGGCATCGAGATGCCAAGCGGCCGCATCGCCGGCGATGATCTCTTCGCCACGCCGGTCATGATGGGCGACGCCAGCAGGCCCGATCCGGTGTCCTACATCTGCTGGCTCACGCTCGACCAGCGCGGCGTGAACAAGGACGACCCCATCACCAGCCAGATGACGCGCGTGATGATGCCCACCGCGGGATTCTTCAAGACCAAGCCCAACAGCGCGGCGTCGCTCACGCCGCTGCTCTCGACCACCGCCAACGCCAGCGACATCGACGGCAACCAACTGCAGTTCATGCCTGATCCCAAGAAACTGCTCACCGAGTTCAAGCGCGGCACGACGCCGCTGACTCTTGCCGCCCGCGTCACTGGCAAAGTGCCCAGCGCGTTCCCGAGCGGCAAGCCCGCAGAGGGCAAAGACGAGAAGAAGGACGACGCCAAGCCCGAGGAGAAGAAGGACCAGACCGAGCAAGCGACGAAGGACCAGAAACCCGCCGACGGCTTCATCTCGCAGGCGGTGCAGCCGATTCAGGCGATCATCGTCGCCGATGTCGACATGCTCGCGGATCGATTCTGGGCCCGCGTCGAACAGTTCGGCGGCGTGACCGTCGGCATCCGCAAAGCCGCCGACAACGGCGACTTCCTGCTCTCGTGCGTCGACAACCTCACCGGCTCGACCGACCTCATCAGCATTCGAGCCCGCGGCAGGTTCACGCGGCCGTTTGATCGCGTCGATGGGCTGCAGCGCGACGCCGAACGCAAGTATCGCGAGCAGCAGCGCATGCTCGAGGCCAGCATCACCGAGACGCAAACACGCATCGAGCAGATTCAAAAGGCTCGCCCCGACAGCGAGAAGGCGGCGGCGCTCGGCGGGATTCTGCTGACCAAAGAGCAGGAAGCCGAGATCGACAAACTCCGCAAGACCATGGCCGACTCGCGGAAGCAACTCCGCGCGGTGCAACTCAACCTGCGGCAGGATGTCGAGGCTCTGGGCACGCGGCTGAAGATCATCAACATGGCGATCATGCCCGCGCTGGTCGCGCTGGCGGCGGTCGGCCTGGGGCTGTATCGGTCGAGCCGCCGCCGCACGACGCGGGCGAAGATGGGGGAATAGGAAGTGACGTCGTTGCGAAGAGACGAAGTACGGAAGACAAAGACTGATTCGGACAAGACACGATGAAGACGACTCAACTTGCCATGCTTGCCGGTGCCGCCTTGGTTGTGGGCGGGCTTGCCTATTGGTCGCAACAGCGCGGCACGCCGGTGCTGACCGAGCGTGCGACGCAGGGCGTGCTGCTGCCGGGGCTGGCGGACAAGATCAACGACATTCACGAGATCGCGCTCAAGAAGGGCAAGGACTCGGCGACGCTCAAGCGCGTGAACAACGACTGGACGATCGTGGAGAAATCCGGGTATCGGGCGAACTTTGAGAACGTGAAGCAACTCGCACTGAATCTGGCCGCCTTGCAGAAGTTCGAGGCCAAGAGCAGCAAGCCCGAGCACTACAAGGCGCTGGGCGTGGCCGACCCGGCGGCGGACAACGATGTCGCCGCCTCGGTCGAACTCAAGGACGCGGCGGGCAAGCCGCTCGCGTCGCTGATCGTGGGCGGCACGCGCGGCGGGTTTGGCGGCGCGGCGGCGGAGGCGACGGTGCGCGTGCCGGGCGACCCGCAGGTGTGGCAGGCGCGCGGGCAGGCGGTGATCAACGCCGATCCATTGTCGTGGCTGCAGCGCACCATTCTGGAAGTGTCGCGCGATCGCGTGAAGCAGGTGACAATCACGCCGAGCGTGACGGTGGAGACGGGCGCCGGCCCGAGCACGGACATGGGCTCGCGGGTGCTGATCACGCGCGAGACGCCGGAGACGCCCAACTTTTCTGTGGCCGATGTGCCGCCGGGGCGCGAGTTGAGTTCGCCGTCGGCGGGCGATGGGATCGGCGCGGCGCTCTCGTATGTGACGTTTGACGATGTGAAGCCGGCGGCGGAGATGACGGGCGTGCCGCCGGTGGCGGTGGCGGAGTATCGCACGTTTGATGGATTGGTGCTCAAGGCGACGACGTACAAGAAGGAGACGGCGAAAGAAGCCTTTGGGTGGTTCGTGACGTTCAGTGCGAACTATGAGGAGCCGCCCGCGGCGGCACCAACGCCGCCCGCGGCCGGCGCGGACGGTACAACGCCGACGGCGGCGACGCCCGCAGCCGCGTCGGGCAAGTCACGTGAAGACGTGAACAAGGAAGTTGCGACAATCAACTCGGCGCTGGGCGGCTGGGCGTTTATGCTGCCGGAGTTCAAGGCCAAGCAGATGTCCGACGGCATGGCGTCGCTCCTGAAGGCGTTGGAAGCGCCCAAGCAGCCGACGCCGGCGGGTCCGGCACTGCCGACGCTCGAACCATCGCCGATGCTTGAGCCCGCGCCAAAGACCGAATGACGGATCGCAACGTGATGGAGCACCACTGATGATCGCACGCAATGAGAATGTCGGACCAGTGCGCGTGCCTCGGAAGCCGCGCGGCGCGGTGGTCGCCGCGATGGTGGTGTGTGTCCTGAGCGCGGTGGCGCTGGCACGGATGGAGCCGGAGAAGAAGCCCGACGCGGAGCCGCAGCCGCCGACGGAGATGCCCGTGCCGCCGATTGATCAGGTGGGCGAGCCGGGCGAACCTGCGCCGAGTGACGCGACGCCCGAAGAGGCGAAACCGAGTGATGGCGTGTTGCCCGCGCCGACCACGCCGCCGGTGAAGGAGAATCCGCCGGTGGCGGATCCGGCGCGGCCGACGATGGGCGGGCCAAGCGTGGGCGATGCGGCGACGCCGCGATTGACGCGGCGGGATTTTTCGGGGCGGATTCGGCGACTGGACATCTTTCCGGGCGAGGCCGCGCTGGAGTATTTGAAACTGGATCGTCGGACCGAGGTGCGGGTGAAGGCGATCCTCGGCGAGCGAATCGCAATCATGGACCGGCTGGTGCGCGACCATGTGGAACTGGTGGTGAAGATCAACGACGCGCGGCAGCGAGGCGACAACGCGACACTGCCGACGCTGGGGCGGCAGTTCCGTGATCTGGCGACGGAACTCACGTCGCGCGGGAGCGCGGCGGAAGAAATCATCTCGGTGCTGAATGACGAGCAGCGGGATGCCTACTTCCAGATGCTCAACTCGTACTGGCTCGAACTGCGCGAACAGATGATCGCGGAGGCGAAGCAGCGCGGCGAGGAGACGACATTCCGCCGCATCATCGACCGCGAAGTGGATCGCATCTGGGCGGGGGAAGTGAAGCGGAGTTATGAGCGGCAGGTCGGGCAGCGCGACGTCGACTTTGTCGCGATCGTCGGTGAACTCGGGCTGGATGACGCGACGCTGGCGAAGTGCCGCGAGGAGATCGATTCGACGCTGGCGAAGCGACCCAAGGACAAGCAGAAGCTGGGGCCCGATGAGCGGCGGGACGTGTTCTCACGCATTTACAAGACGCTGGATCTGGCGGCCCAGGCGAAGTTCACGGCGGCGGTGCTGGACCTGCCGCCGGTGAGGGAGAAGACGATCGAAGAGTTGGCGGCGTCGCTGCCGCCACCGGAAGCGAAGAAGGACGCGAAGCCCGCGGCAGCGCAAGAAATGAAGCCTGAAGCGGGGGCGGAAGCCAAGCCGGAGATGAAGGCAGAACCCAAACCGCAGCCTGCCCCGCCCAAGGGGGAGTGAAGCGGGGCGTGCGGCGTGATGGGGCCGGGCGACGTATTGTTCTCGGAACCAGAGCCGGGCGGCTTGCGGATGGGCAAGGCCGCAGCGGAAAGTTGAATCGGCCGATAGAGATGAACCGGGGCGCGGCCTCGGTAATGAATGAAGCGGGGTTGCCGCGTCGACCGAGATCGCGGAACGGCACCAGTGCAAGAGGCTTGAGGAGTTGACTCGATGAAGCGCGTGTCCACGACCTTGATCGTCCCGGGCGTGTTGGTATTGCTGGCGGGCGGCGTGCAGGGACAGGTGGTGATGCCGCCGCCGGAAGCGCCGGCGAAGACGCCGGACTATGTGCCGCCGCCGGTGGCACCACCGAGCCAGCGCGGTGCGACGTCGGCGCAGCCGGGCGGCGTGGCGAGCGTGCCGGAGATTCCGTTCAAAGAGTGGGAGAAAGACGAGAACGGGAAGCTCGCGCCGCTGGATCGCCCGTTGGAGTGGGCGGCGATGGACCGCAATGTGACGCTGACGCCCAAGACGCGCGAGGCGATGGAGCCGTATCTGATCGAGCGCAAGCAGGCGTTCGAGGATGTGGTGGTTGTGGAACTCAAGACGGTTCGCAAGGTGCTGGATGGCGAACTGGAGAAGATCGACCTGACGGACACGAAGAACTTCAGTTCGGCACGCGACTTGGTGAAGCCGCTGACGGGCCCGGGCTCGATCATGGTGGACATGAAGGCCAAGGGAATCGTGAGCCGCATTCAGGCGGCGCAAAATCAGAAGATCATGCGGGCGTATCAGAAGGAACTGGGGGACGAACTCAAGGCCCAGTTCGCGCCCAAGCCCGACGCGACGGACGAGGAGCGGAGCGCGGCCCAGCGTCAGCAGTCGGCCCGGTTTATGCGCGACATCATGCTCAAGTCGAGCACCGATGAAGCGATGTTCACCTACAAGCGATTGGTGATGGAAGTGTCGACGAAACTGTCGCAACTGCTGCCGACGGTGGAGGCGATTCCGGCGGAACTCAAGGCCCAACTGGCGCCGATCGCGGTAAAGGTGGAGGGCGCGGGGGACGAGAACGCGCGGGTGGAGGCGTACGGCGAAGTGCGGAAGATGCTGAGCGTGGAGCAGGAGCAGGCGCTGATCAACGCGTGCCGCATGTCGCGCCCGGTGAAGCCGGAAGAGCCGAAGAAGGAAGAGGCGGCGGCACCGGCGCAGGCGGAAGAAGCCAAGCCGGTGGAAGCGCAGCCGGCGGATGAGATGGGCAAGTGACTCGCGCGACGGCGCGGTGAATGAAGCATGAAACCCGCGATGAGAGTCGCGGGTTTTTTGTTGGGTGACCTTTGGTGCGCGTTTCGATCAGTAGATGGCGAGAGAATTCCATTGATCAGAGCAACCGCTATCATTCGCCAGCGCGTGCGGCGTCCTCCACGGTGACCGCCGCACTCAATCAAGCGGGTTTCACGTTTCAAGGATGAACGCCATGATGCAACGAAGCGGCCTGCGTGCCTTCATCACCGCAATTGCGATTGGCTTGCTCAGCGCCGCATCGCAAGCCCAACTGATCCCGCCATGCCTCGCGGACTTTGATGGCGATGGATTTCTTGGGTACCGGGACTTCGATGCCTTCGTCGTGTCATTCGAGTCTGGTGGCGCTGGGAGCGATCTCAACGGGGATGGGGCCCTGACATTCGAAGATTTCGATGCCTTTGTCGGCGCATTCGAGCGAGGCTGCGTGCCGAGTCATGTGTCGTGGCTTTATCCAGGGCTCGTGTATGGCACGCTCGACGGGCCGACGTCGGTCGGGTTCGGCGACTTTGACAGCGACGGTCGCCCGGACATGGTGGTTGCGAGGAGCGACGCGGGAGTGCTCTCGGTGTGGCGCAACTCCACGGACCCGGGAGGACGCATCTCGCTGGTGGATCGATTCGACGTGTTGTTCGACTTTCTGCCGCAGTCGGTGGCTGTTGGTGACCTCAATGGCGACGGGCGTCCGGACCTGGCGACGGCAATGTCGTACAAGAACAAGGTGGGCCTCGCGCTCAACTCTTCGCTTGGTCCTGGGTACATCCGGTTCCATGCTCCGCTTCAACTACCAACGGGAGCGGGCGCGAGAGCGATCGCGCTGGGCGACCTCGATGCGGACGGCGATCTTGACGTTGGCGTGGCGTGTTATGACGCGGACGCCGTGTGGCTGTACAGAAACGACGGAGACGGGCTATTCACAAGCGCTGGCAGCGTCGCCGTCGGGCCGAAGCCGCAGTCAATCGTTATGTCGGACTTGAACGCGGACGGATTGCCAGAGATTGCGGTCACAAACGATCTTGGCTCGAGCGTGAGCGTATTGCGGAACACGACTGCCGCCATCGGTGGAGCGATCAACTTCGCGATCCATGTGACTTACGCGACGCCCGCCAGACCCGTGATGGTGGCCGTGGGCGAGTTCGACGGCGACGGAGTACCAGACCTTGTTTCGGCCAGTTCGATCACAAGCGAAGTGAGCATCCGTCTTGGTCGCGGCGACGGGACGTTTTCGGAGCGGATCGACATTCCGACGCCCAGTGCATGCTCATCAATCCACTGCGCGGACCTTGACGGCGACGGCAGTCTCGACATCGCCACGACGCACTACTACCTCGGCACGATGAGCATCCTCCGGAATCGATCGGAGACGCCGGGCATATTGAGATTCGAGCGCACTGCGACGATTGCGACGTTGTCTCGGCCGATCGCGGCCGCAGCGGGAGATTTGAACGCGGACGGTCTGCCCGATCTCGCCATTGTGAGCACTTGGGGCGATTCGGTCGGGGTTGTTCAGAACGAGCGCGGGCTCGGATTTGTGACGCGGGTTGATCGCGGCGTGACGTCGGACCCGCGGTCGGTCGCGATAGGCGATCTGAATGGCGACGCGAGACCTGATGTTGTTGCGACGAACTACACCGCTTTGACTGCTTCGCTGATTCTGAATCTAGGGAACGATGGCTTTTCGGAGAAGCACGAGGTGGAAATCGGGCCAGCCGCCACATCTATCGCGGTCGCCGATCTCAATGCGGACGGTCGATCCGAGATTGTCGTTACGAACACCAACAACGCGGTGGTTGGCGTGGTCCAGAACGCTGGAGTAGGGGGGAATCTGGGCTTCCTTCCGTTGCGGCAGTTTGCAACCGGGGCTGGGCCCTATCGGGTGGCGATCGGCGATCTGGACGGTGACGGAAGGCCGGATGTTGCGGTGTCGAACTACAAGGCGAACGCGGTGAGCGTGCTTCGCAATATTTCAGACCCGCACGGAATCGTTGCGTTTGCACCGAGGGTCGATCTGCCCGTCGTCAACGGACCGCGAGCGATCGTCATCGCGGATATGGATCGCGACGGCAAACCAGACCTGGTTGTTGGGCATCGGAACGAGCAATCGTTCTGCGTCATCCGCAACGTGTCATCGTCAGAGGATGGACTTGCTTTCTCGGCTCGTGAGGTTGTCCCGCTCCCATACGATGCCGAGCGGCTCGCGGTGAGCGATCTGGACGGCGATGGCTGGCTTGATCTGGTTGTGGTCGATTACTACGGGCGGGCATTCACCACATTGATCAGCAAGCAAGACGGCACGTTTGTTCCGGGGCCACAAATGCGAACAACGAGGGAACCGTTTTTCTGCGCGGTGGCGGATGTGAATCGCGACGATGCGCCAGACATCATGATCGTCAACCTGTTCAGCAACTCCGTCAGCGTGTACCTCAATGACCGGGACACGGACGGCACGCTTGGATTCGGAGCCAGAACCGACTACGCAACGGGTCTTTATCCCTATGGGCTAGCAATCGGCGATCTCAACGCCGATGGTCTGCTGGATTTCGCTGTTGCAAATTCGGCCGCCGGGTCGGTGAGCATCCTGCTGAATCAGGCGGGATCGACGCGTCCGTGACGCTTGGAGCATCCACATCGATCAATGCGTCGGAAGGTCGAGGCCGCTCGAGCGGCGCGAGCACTTTCACGAACTGCAAATGAACCCGTGATGGCGGGCGTACGCCGGTCTCGCACGATCACAGTTCCAGAGCGAACTTGTGATCGTGGCACACTTGGGTGGCCCATTCGCGACGCACATGTTCAGACGAACACGCGGACGATCAGGGGTTGAGGATGGACTTGAGGTATCGACCCGTGTGGCTGTCTTTGGAGCGGGCGATGTCTTCGGGCGTGCCGCGGGCGATGACGCGGCCGCCGTTGTCGCCGCCTTCGGGGCCCATGTCGATAATCCAGTCGGCGGTCTTGATGACGTCGAGGTTGTGCTCGATGACGACGAGGGTGTTGCCGGCGTCGGCGAGGCGGTTGAGGACCATGACGAGTTTGCGGATGTCTTCGAAGTGGAGACCGGTGGTGGGTTCGTCGAGGATATAGAGGGTGTGGCCGCCCGCGCCGAGTTCACCCGCGCCCTTTCCGAGTTCGGTGGCGAGTTTGATGCGCTGGGCTTCGCCGCCCGAGAGGGTGGTGCTGGGCTGGCCGAGTTGGAGGTAGTCGAGGCCGACGTCGTGGAGGCACTTGAGGAATCGCAGTATTTTGGGGTGGTTTTCGAAGAAGGCGACGCCCTGCTCGATGGTCAAGTCGAGGATGTCGGCGATGGACTTGCCGCGGTATTCGATTTCGAGCGTCTCACGGTTGTAGCGTTTGCCCTTGCAGACTTCGCACTCGACGTACACGTCGGGGAGGAAGTGCATTTCAATTTTCTTGAGGCCTTGGCCCTGGCAGGCTTCGCAGCGTCCGCCGCCGGCTTCGGCGCGGACGTTGAAACTGAAGCGGCCGGGCTTGTAGCCGCGGACCTTGGCTTCCTTGGTGGCGGTGAGGACGTTGCGGATGTCGTCGAAGATGCCGGTGTAGGTCGCGGGGTTGCTGCGGGGCGTGCGGCCGATGGGGCTTTGATCGACTTCGATGACGCGGTCGAGTTGCTTGGGCCACTTGAAGGAGGAGTGCTCGCCGGGCTTGGAGCGGCTGCCGAGCAGGTGCTGCTTGGCGCTGAGGAGGAGGATGTCGTTGACGAGCGTGCTCTTGCCCGAGCCGCTGACGCCGGTGACGCAGACCACGCCGCCGAGGGGGAAGGCGGCGTCGATGTTCTTGAGGTTGTTGGCCCGCGCGCCCTTGACGACGATGGCCTTTTTGTCGTTGAGGTCGCGGCGTTTGAGGGGCACGTCGATGCGCTTGCGGCCCGCGAGGTAGTCGCCTGTGATGGAACGCGGGGTGTTGCAAATGTCCTGGACGGTGCCTTGGGCGACGATGGTGCCGCCGTGGACGCCGGGGCCGGGGCCAACGTCGAGGACGTGGTCGGCGTGGCGGATCATGTCCTCATCGTGTTCGACGACGAGGACGGTGTTGCCGATGTCGGCGAGGTGACGGAGGGTGGCGATGAGGCGATCGTTGTCGCGTTGGTGAAGACCGATGGTGGGTTCGTCGAGGACATAGCACGCGCCGACGAGGCCGCTGCCGACCTGTGAGGCGAGGCGGATGCGTTGGGCCTCGCCACCGGAGAGCGTTGCGGTCTTGCGATCGAGCGAGAGGTATTCGAGGCCGACGCCGGAGAGGAAGCGGAGGCGGTTGTTGATCTCTTTCAGGATCGGCTCAGCGATGATGCGTTGTTCCTGGGTGAGTGTGAGATCGGCGATGAAGGCGATGGCGTCGGTGATGTTGAGGCGAGAGAACTCGGCCACGTTGAGCATCGTGCCGTCGTGCTTGGGTCGGCCGATGACGGCCTGGCTGAACGCGCGCGAGGTATCGGCCTTGTGGCTGCTGCTGATCTGGATGTGGAGGGCTTCGATGCGGAGGCGATCGCCGAAGCAGGACTTGCAGGGCGACTGGCTGAGGAAGGTGCTGAGGAACTCCTTGACGCTTTCGTTTTCGGTGCTGCCCCACCACTCGGTGATGTTGGGGACGACGCCTTCCCACTTCATGCCGCCGCGGGTTTCGGGCTTGACGCCGTGGAGGAGTTTCTTGAGGTTGTCGGGCCCCATGTCGCGGACGGGGGCGGTGAAGGAGACGCCGAAATCCTTGCAGAAGCGGCGGAGTTTGCGGTTGAACCACGCGCGGACGGGGCCGTTCTTGTTCCACGCGGCGACCGCGCCCTCGCTGAGGCTGAGCGAGTCGTTGGGGATGACGAGGGTCTCGTCGAACTCGAGGATGGTGCCGAGGCCGCTGCACGCGGGGCATGCGCCGAAGGGGGAGTTGAAAGAGAAGAGGCGGGGCGAGATTTCCTCGAGGGCGTACTCGGGCTCGACGGGGTCGGCGAACTTGTTGCTGAAGGCGGAGTCGCGCCACTCGGCCGGCTTGCCTTCGGCGGCGGGTTGTTCGATGGTGACCACGACCGCGCCTTGGGCGAGGCGGATGCAGGTCTCGACGGCCTCGGCGAGACGTTGGCGCGATTCGGGGGCGAGCGTGAGACGATCGACGACGGCCTCGATCGTGTGCTTCTCGTAGCGACCGAGTTTCAGTGGGTTTTCGCCAGGTTCCTTGAGGGTTTCGCGGAGATCAACGAGCGAGCCGTTGACGCGTGCGCGGAGCCAACCCTGGGCGACGAACTCTTCGAGGACATCGCGATGGAAGCCCTTCTTGCCGCGGACGACGGGGGCGAGGATCATCGCTCTCGGCCCGGCGCGGAGATCCAGGCCACCAGAGACCCGAGCAAGAATCGTGTCGACGATCTGGGTGCTGCTGGTGGCGCTGATGGGGCGGCCGGCGCGGGCGAGGACGAGGCCTTCCTTGCCGGTCTTGGTCGGTGCCCACGAGTACGGCGTGCCGCAGCGGGCGTAGAGCAAGCGCAAGTAGTCGTAGATTTCGGTCGTGGTCGCAACGGTGGAACGCGGGTTGCTCGCGGCGCTGCGTTGCTCGATGGCGATCGTGGGCGGGATGCCTTCGATCTCATCGACGTCGGGCTTTTTGAGTTGGTCGAGGAACTGGCGGGCGTACGCCGACAGCGACTCCATGTACTTGCGCTGTCCTTCGGCGAAGATGGTGTCGAAGGCGAGGCTGCTCTTGCCGCTGCCGGAAAGGCCGGTGATGACGACGAGTTGATCTCGCGGGATCTGGACGTCGATGTTCTTGAGGTTGTGCTCGCGGGCACCGCGGACGCGGATGAACTTGCGATCAAGATCGGCCTTGGCGCGGGCGGCGGCTCGCGCGGCGTCAACGGTCTTGGGTTCGACTTGAAGTTGAGCGATCGCGTCCGCCTTCGCGTCGCGTGCCGTGTCGTGCGCTTTGGAAGTCTGTTTCGCGGTCCTGTCGGTGGCTGCGGGCATGGCGCGTCCGGGGTCGGAGGATTCGTGGCGGCGTTGGCGTGGCATGTGCGGGCGATGGTAGCGTGCGGGCCTGGCCCCAGACTTCGGGATTTTTGAGACGCCATCGGTTCGAGCACGCTCGTTCATCAGATGCCCGACTGCGCCGCCACGACCGAAGAATCTTCGTTTTTTCAGTGGTTTCAAGACTTTGCACGCGGGATCGACCGGCATGGTGGCGACCGATACACTGCCAACATCGTCGGCAATTCGCCGGTCGGTTGATCCGTTTGCCGTGCCACATTGTGGAGTCCATTCATGCCCGCTCCCGCCCACTACGTCGAACTCTGCACGCTGCTGCGTGAAGCCGCGAACCTCAACTCCGTCGCCGCCCTGCTGGGGTGGGATCAGGAGACGTACATGCCCGAAGGCGGCAACTCCGCCCGCGGCGATCAGAAGGCGCTGATGGCGGGGCTCATCCATGAACGCCGCACGAGCAAACGTCTGGGCGATCTGCTCTCCAAGGGCGAGGGTGATTCGGGGCTGAAGTCAGACGATCGCGTGGCGGCGAACCTGCGCGAGATTCGTCGCGACTATGACCTGGCGACGAAACTGCCCAAGGATCTGGTCGAGGAGTGGGCCAAGACCGGCAGCGACGCGCAGGCGGCATGGAAACTGGCGCGAGAGAAGAGCAACTTCAAAGCCTTTGCGCCGCATCTGGAGAAGATGTTCGCGCTGGCGCGGCGCAAGGCCGAGTGCTACGGCGTGCCGTCGGGGGGCGAGGCGTATGACTCGCTGTTGAATGAGTATGAGCCCGGCGCGACTGCGGCGATGATAGAGGCGACCTTCACGCCGCTGCGTGGTCAACTGACGGACATCATCCGTCGCGTGCAGTCGAGCAAGGCCAAGGTGGACACTCGCGTGCTCACGATCAAGGCACCGGCCGCGGCCCAGCACGAACTCGGACACGAAGTGCTGCGCGCGATCGGCTTCGATTTGAGCGCGGGGCGGCTCGACACGACGACGCACCCGTTCTGCGAGGGCATGGGCCCGGGAGACACGCGGCTCACGACGCGGTATCGCGACGAGAAGTTCACCGATGCGCTGTTTGGCACGATGCATGAGGCGGGCCATGGCATGTATGAGCAGGGGTTGCCGAAGGTGTACAACGCGAAGCGCGACGGGGAGATGTCGCTGTTTGGCACGCCGCTGGCGGACGCGATCAGCCTGGGGATTCATGAGAGCCAGAGTCGCATGTGGGAGAACTTCGTCGGTCGCGGCAGGCCGTTCGTATCGTGGCTGACGCCGCGGGTGAAGAAGGCGTTCGGCAAGGCGGCGGGCGCGATGAACACGGAGAAGTTGTATCGCGCGGTGAACACCTGCACGCCGAGTTTCATTCGCGTTGAAGCCGACGAAGCGACGTACAACATGCACGTCATGGTGCGGTTTGAGATCGAGCGCGGGTTGCTCAACGGCACGATGAACGTCAAAGACGTGCCGTCGTTCTGGAACGCGAAGTACAAGGAGTACCTCGGCGTCAAGGTGCCGGACGATCGTCGCGGGTGCCTGCAGGACGTTCACTGGTCCTTCGGTCTCATCGGCTACTTCCCGACGTACACGCTGGGCAACCTGTATGCGGCCCAGTTCTGGGAGACGATCCAGAAGAAGGTCAAGGGCCTCGACGCGCAAATGGCCAAGGGCGAGTTCGACGGGCTGAAGAAGTGGCTGAACACGAACATCCACGCGCACGGGCGTCGCTATCGCGCGGCGGAACTGTGCGAGAAAGTCACGGGCAAGCCGCTGGAAGCCGCCCCGCTGCTGCGGCATCTGGAGCGGAAACTGGGTGAGGTGTACGGGATCTGACGTCAGATGCCGCCGATTTTTTCGTCGGGGTCCGGCGTATCGAACGTGGGACGATCAACATCGGTGAGTTCGACCTTGCCCGCGCCCAAGAGCGTGCCGCTGGCGAAGGCGAGGTCGACCTGCGCGATCTGATAATCGGCGATGGCCTTGACCTCGGCGCTCTGTGCGTCGGCGAGTTTGGCGGCGGCGTCGAGGACGTTGGTGCTGGTGGAGTTGCCGACGTCAAACTGACGCTGCTCGGCCTGGAGCGTGCGGGTGTTGAGAATGACGGATTGGCGGGCGGCGAGGATGCGCTGCCACGACGCTTCGATCTGATCGACGGCGGCGAGGACTTCCTGGCGGATGGCGAGTTCGCGGGCTTCCTTGCTGCCGAGGCGCTGGAGGCGGCGGAGAATGGCCTCGCGGATGCGGCTCTTGGCCTGTTCGTTGCCGATGGGGATTTCGGCGTTGAGGCCCAGCGACCAATCGGCGTAGTCGTTGCGTTCGAGCGTGCGGAAGGAGTCCTGGGTTGAGCCGCCGATGCCGTTGATGCGGTAGGAATAGTCGAGGGAGAGGAGCGGCAGGGCGCGGTTGCGTTCGAGGGCGATGGTGGCCGCGTCGGCCGCGAGGCGGAGTTCGAGATCGAGCATCTCCATGCGGTTGGCGACGGCGGCGTCGGCGAGGCCCTTGGTGTCAAACTCGTAGCGCACGGGGTCGGGCTGCGTGGTGGGCTGGACCACCGTGGTCGTGTCGATCGTCAGGCCGGGCGTGTTGATGATGCGCTTAAGTTCGCGCTGCTGGGTGAGAACGTCGTTCTGAGCGAGAATGATCGCTTCGAGACGATCGGCGATGCCGGCCTCGGCGCGCGTCACTTCGATCTCGGCGGCGGCGCCCGCGTTGAAGCGGCGCTGGGCGCGCTCGAGCTGGGCGGCGGCGAGTTCATACTGCTGCTGACGGACATCGAGAAGACGCTTGGCCTGATAGAGCCGCCAATAAGAGCGGTCGACGGCGGCGAGTTGGCGGATGGCTTCGAGCTTTGTCTGGGCCTGGCTGGCCTGGCGGTTGTAGCCGGCGATGCGGAGCTGGGCGGTGTTGGCGCGGCGGCCGGCGTTGCGCAGCAGTTCGTGGCTGAGCGAGAACTGAAGATCGCTGGAATAGGACTCGGGGAGCGTGCTGAAGGGATTGTCGACCTTGTTGCGCGCGACGGGAAGGGAAACGCTGGCGGTGCCGCCAGTGCGGAGGGGGATGCGCACGCCAGGCTCGATGGACTGGCGGTTGGACTGGCTGGAAGAAGTGGCGAGCGTGGTGGCCTGGTCCTGCTCGCTCCAGAGCGTGCGGAGCGTGAACACGGACTCGAATCTGGCTTCCTCGGCGGCTTCGCTCTCGCGGGCGATGGCGGGGTCGTAGCGCGAGACCTTGAGGTCAAGGTTGTGTTCGAGCGCGCTCTGGCGGCACTCTTCGAGCGAGATGTCGACCTTTTCAACACCTTCGAACCGCTTCTTGGCGAGGGCCTGCGCGGATTCGCTGGGCGTGTCGCGACGGGCGTCGGCGAAGTCGGTGCGGTCGATCTGCTTGACGCGCTCGGGTGCGATCGAGCGGGCGTGGTCGGCGTCGTCGGGCCAGGGCGCGGTGGAGCACGCGGGAAGGGCGAGAGCCAACGCAAGCCCCGCGATCAACGACAACTCTTGTGCGTCACACTTCACTCGCATCTTCACATCCTGCTCCGATTCGCGCGACTTGGCGCTGCCGACTCGCTGAGGGCTGCCTTTGTTCCGTCTTTGCTCTTGAACTTTGTCTGTATGTGTCTTCGCCTCGAGGCTCTGTCTGACGGATCGTTTTGGTGACCCGGATCTCCGAATCGTGCCACCACAATCACGATCCGTCAGACAGAGCTAGGTCTCTTCCCGCTGTTCACTCATGCCGCAGGGCGTCGATGGGGTTGAGGCGTGCGGCCTTGATGGCGGGGAACATGCCGAAGATGACGCCGACGCTTGCGCTGAACATGATCGCGAGCATGATGGCCCAGGTGGGGATGTACGCGGCCTCAAAGGGCGTGTCCTTGGCGAAGCGCATGCCGATGACGGCGAGTTGGCCGAGCAAAAGACCGATCGCGCCGCCGACGGAGCACAAGGTGACAGCCTCGACGAGAAACTGAAGCAGAATGACGGCGGGTCGCGCCCCGACGGCCTTGCGCAGGCCGATCTCGCGGGTGCGTTCGCTGACGCTGACGAGCATGATGTTCATGATGCCGATGCCGCCGACGAGGAGCGCGATGCCGACCACTCCGGCGGCGGCGGTGGTGAGGCCGCGGGCGACGGTGTTGAACTGCGAGATGGCTTGGTCAATGGCTTCGACGCCGAAGGTGTCGGGTTCCTCGGGGGTGAGGCCGCGTTTGCGGCGCATGTAAAACTTGACTTCGGCCTTCACTTCCTCGAAGAGATCGGGGGCCTTGGACTGCGCGACGACGTACATGCGCGGCTCGGGGCGGATGACCTCGCCGGTGGCGAAGGGAATGAAGATTTCGGTCTGGGCTTCGCCGCCGCCGAACATGGGGCTGACTTTGCGGGTCTCGACGACGCCGACGATCATGAACCGTCGGCCTTCGATGAGGATGGATTGGCCGGTCGGGTCGGCCTTGAGGCCCATCTCGCCGACGCCCTTGTCGTTGATGAGGCAGACCTGGAGTCGCTCTTTTTCGTCCGTGGAGTTGAAGGTGCGACCGACGGTGACGAAGCGTTGCTCGATCTCGTGCCAGTCGGGGCGAATTCCTTGAACGCTGACAAAGTCGCGGACCTTGTCGCCCGCTTGGATCTGGGCGTTGAGTTCCATGATCGGCGTGAGGCGGGCGAGGGAGGGGCAATGAAAGAGCAGGCCGTCAACCTGGTCCTTTGTGAGGCGTATCTGGCGGAAGGAGTAGCGTTCGCGCATGTTGTCGGGGCGGCGCGGGAAGATCCAGACCTTGTTCGCGCCGATGGTGGCGAACTGGTCGAGAACGAACTTCTGAAGGCCGGTGGTGGCGGCGATGGTGGTGAGCACCGCGGCGACGCCGATGATGATGCCGAGCGTCGTCAGCATCGCGCGGACTTTGTTGGCCCAGATCTGGGCAAGTGCGAGCGTGACGGTCTGGGTGAGGATTCGGATGATGATCACGACGGCACCCCCGCGGCGGCGGCCTGGGTCTGGGCGAACTGCAAGGCCCGCTTCACATAGTCCTGATGGATCGGATCGGTGGCGGTGGGATTGTCCGAGACGATCTTGCCGTCGCGCAGGCGGATGATGCGGTGCGCGTAGCCGGCGATGTCTTCTTCGTGCGTGACGATCACGATCGTCTGTCCTTCGTTGTGCAGCGCCTGAAAGAGGGCGATGATTTCCTCGCTGGTCTTGCTGTCGAGGTTGCCGGTGGGCTCGTCGGCGAGGAGGATGCTGGGCTGGTTGACAAGGGCGCGGGCGATGGCGACGCGCTGTCGCTGGCCGCCGGAGAGTTGGTTGGGCTTGTGCTTCATTCGGTCTTCAAGGCCGACGCGGACCAAGGCTTCCTTGGCGCGGCGGGTCGCACCCCACCAGAAACGCTTGGAGTAGATGAGCGGCAGGACGACGTTCTTGAGCGCGGTCGCGCGGGGGAGCAGTTCGAAGGATTGAAAGACGAAGCCGATCTGTTCGTTGCGGACCTTGGCGAGATCGGCGGCACCGAGTTTGTCGGTGCGGCGGCCGGCGAGTTCGTACACGCCGCTGGTCGGGCGATCCAGACATCCGAGGATGTTCATGAGGGTCGATTTGCCGGAGCCGGAGGAGCCCATGATGGCGACAAACTCGCCGGCGGCAATCTCGAGATCGATGCCGCGGAGGGCGTGGACCTTCTCCGTGCCGATCTTGTAGAGCTTGTGGAGTTGTCGGATGCGGATGGCGTTCATGGGGAGGAAGAAGAGACGAAGTTCGAAGGCGTGCAGACAAGAAGTCACAAGTCAAAAGCGAACGCGAGGACGAAAGCAGACGTTCGTTTGAACGCGGCGTTGGTGCGGACTCAGCCTTGCGGGCCGCGGTTCTGCGGTTTGCCGGGTTCGGGCTTGCCTTCCTGCGGCTTGGGCTCGGGCTTCTTCTCGTCGGTCTTGGTCGCGGTGGTGCTCGCGGTCGGACTTGCGCTGTCGGCGCCCGATGCGCCAGCGATTTTGGTCTGGCCTGCGGCACCCGGCTTCTTCTCGAGCGTTTCGTCGATCACTCGCTGGTCATGCTTGAGCGTGAGCAGGGTCTTGAAAGGCCCGACGATGATCTTGGTGCCGGGCTCGATGCCCTTGAAGATGACGGTGTGCGTGAGGTCGCTGGGGCCGATTCCGACGGGCAGGGCCTCGGCCTTGCCGTCCTTCATCGCGAAGACCACGCGGGCGAACTTTTTGCCCGGGTCGATCGAACTGGCGGCCTGCGCGACGGCGGCGGGAAGTTCGTCGACAGCGCGATCGAGAATCGACTGGCTGGGCACCTTGACCACGTCGGCGAGGGTCTGCACGCCGATCTCGGCGTTGCAGGTGAGGCCGGAGCGGAGCGTGATGCCTTCGGGTACGTCGATCTTGATCTCAGTCTCGAAGTAGGACGAGCCGTCCTTGTCGGTGAGTTTCTTGAGGCCAACGCGTTCGACGGTGCCGGAGAAGTCCTTGTCGGGATAGGCATTGATGAAAATCTTGGCGCGTTGACCGGCGAGGACGGGCGCGACGTTGGCTTCGTCAACGCGGGCCTTCATCAGCACGTCGGTGAGGTTGGCCACTTCCATGATGACTGAGCCTGGGTTGTTGAGCGTGCCGACGACGACGAGCTAGCCGACCTCGGCGTCGAGTTTGGTGACCAGGCCGTCAAACTCGGTCTTGATGACGGTGTTCTCGAGGTCCTTGCTGGCGCGCTGAATGCTGGCCTGGGCGGCCTCGATGGAGTGCTTGCTCTGGTTGACGCTGGACTGGGCGGCTTGGAAGTCGGCTTCGGCCTGATCGAGTTCGGCCTTGCTGATGTCCTTGCTGGCGAAGAGCTCCTTGCGGCGGCCGAGTTCGAAGCCGGCGTTGGCGAGGCGAGCCTGCGCGCCCTCGAGTTGGGCACGTTCGCGCTTTTCCTGGGCCTTGGCGGAGTCGAGGGCGGCGGAGAGGTCTTCGCCGTCGAGGCGGATGAGGACATCACCCTTCTTGACGGCGTCACCCTCGCGGAAGGGCAGCGCGATGATGCGGGCGGAGACCTGGGCGCTGATCTCGACCTTGGTGCGGGGCTCAACGATGCCGGGCGCGCTGACGGAGCGGACGAGGGAACCTCGCTCGACGGATTCAAGACGGACCTTCATCCCGCTGGCGTCGGGGTTGAACTTCTCCATCATGTTCTTGAAGGTGCCCGACTGCCAGAGGTAAACGCCGCCGCCGGTCGCGAGGACGAGCACCAACACCACGACACCGATGATCCATTTCCACACAGGTCATTTCTCCGAGAGTCGGCGGAGGCCACCGACGCCTCACACGCGCGAACCGCCCGCACGAACTCAATTCCCCGCAGGTCGCACGGGCCGGACGGGTTCCCACTCAGTGGGAATCCAGATTCGCATGTTTCAGACAAGTTCCGCCATCGGGGTGAAGGGTATGCAAACTTTCGGCGGGCGGACCCTGACAGCGGCCAATACGGACGATCTCGCAAGAGGCGTACGCGCTACTTCTTGAGCAGTCGCATTGCAAGACCGGCGAGCGCAAACCCCGCGCCCCCGAGCATGACGCTAAGGGCGGAGAGTTCTTCAAGTCTGGCAAAGTGCAGGTAGTCCAGCACACGGCGGGCGAGGGTGTCAAACCCGGGTGGGACGACCATGATCGAGGCCTCGATCTCATTAAGGCTCAGGAGGGCGACGATGACGGCGACGCCAGCGAGGGGAATGGACGCGGTCCAGCCGAGACTGCGGGCCCAGCCGATCAAGCCGACACCGCCGTCGAGGAGACGTGCGTCGCGCTGGGCGGGGCTTTCCATCGCGGCGAGGCGGAGGCCGATGAGACCGGTAATGAAGGCGAAACGCGCGGCGTGCGCGAGCACGACCATGACTGGGGAATCGGCGATAACCGGCAGGCCGCTCCATGCGCTGGCGACCCACGAGCCCACAAGCACGCCGGGGCAAAGACCGACGACCACGAGGAGGCGGACGAGCGTGCGTGCGAGGGTGGGAGTGCGGCGGCGTGGCGTGTGCGAAGATGACGCGGCGGGTGAGCACGAGGCGGCGGCCCATGTGAGGGCGCAGACAAGCATGAGCACGAGCGCGACGCCGAGCGCGGCGGCGAGAGATCGGGCGATGGCGTCTGCGTTCACACGCAGAACGGTGGCGTAACTCGTGGCGTTGCGGACGCTGAACGCGAAGAGAGCAATGGGCACGATGATGGCGCAGGACCATGTGAGGAGCGAGAGGATGCCCACGCGGAGCGTGCCGCGTCGCTCTTCGCGCGAGGAGGGACCGGGCGAGGAATCTTCGGCGACCTCGGTCATCACGCGCGAGGCCCACCACGCCCCCACTGTCGCGGCGATGATGATCGGCCACGCGGCGAGCCACGCGGCCCACTGCTGCGCCTGCGGCGTGCGGTCGAGGGCGAGCCAGACGCGCGTCGCATAGGTATCGATCTGGGCCAAGTGCAGCGGCACAGGCGAGCCGATCATGACGAGCGAGACGATCGCGATGGAGGTGGCGATGGAACCGGCGCACCAGCGGATTTTGAGTGACTCGCGTGCGAGCGTGCCGCGCGGTCCGACGGCTTCGAGATCGATGGCGTCGATGAGGGCGGCATCGACGCGCCGCACCGCAGGAACGAGGATGAGGATCGCGATGCCGCTGGCCCAGAGAGAAAGGCCGCCGAAGGCGAGGATTTTGCCGACGATGATCGGGAGATCGGTCCAGCCTTGGCCGGCGGCACGTTCGATGGAGTCGCCGAGGAGTGTGCCAGGTGCGCGAGCGAGGCCCCATCCGGAATAGGCGAGGCTGGCGGGGAGGAGCAGCGGCACGCAGAGGATCGCGAGCACACCGGGGCCGCGACCGGCGAGCCTCCGCACCCACCACGCGGCGGGCCATGCGAGGAGCGTCGCGAGGAGGCCGATAAGAATCGCGCTGGCGAGTGTCGAGACCGCGAGGGGAAGATGAAGGCCTTCGAGCGTGCGGTCTTCGGCGTGGACAACGCGGATGCCGTCGCGAGCCAGACCCTGCACGATGCGCCACGCGGCGTAGGCAAGAGGCCACAGAGCGATGATCGCGACGAGGGCGGCGAGAAGCGCGGTGGCGGCCCAACCGTGGCGTGCTGGGCGCGGGAAACAGTTTTTGTCGCGGCGGCTGGTCACGCGGGGACATCATCGCATGAAATGAAGGCGGTGTCTTCTGCGTCTGTCGGGTGACGTCAATCCGCGTCGTGATCGCGCGGTTGCTGGACGGCCGCGGGAACACTCGCCGCGACAGTCGCACCGGCGAGCGGGGCACGCACGCCAAACTCATGGACGAGTCGGCCCCCTTCATGGGCGGCGTTGGCGAGGACGACGGCGGGCACGGCAGAGACGATCAGCAGCACGCCGCAAGTAAACACGCGCGGCGCAGGCCGCGCGAATGCCTGCCAGCGAACCGCGACGACAGCCGCGATCCCCACCACGATCGCAGATCCGATCGAGAGATTGCGGGCGAGTTCCGCGAGTTCTTCGTGCCGCTCCAGCACGACACCCGCCGCGGGCACCGCCTCCGCAAACTTCTCCGCCGCGTTCCCCGTTGCCGTCGAGAGCACGGCAAACGCCGCCCCGATGAGGGTCAACACGAATGCGGAGAACACAAGCCCGGAGGCTCGCGAGCGCCACACCATCGCGAGCGCGATGAACACCGGGGCGATCAAAAGCAGCGCAATCGGAAAGTGAACAACGAGCGGATGCATTCCATCCCAGGCGGGCAGTGGCGGGAGAAGATTCATGTGTGGTCTCCGAGGGGGTGTGTTCGCGACAGCGTCACATGCCTCCTCTCATACTTGGTGGCGGCAGACGCCGAGTTGCACGCCGGTGCCGAATCCCACGCCAGAAACACCAAGTGAGATTGAGTCGCGTTCGCAGCAGGAATGGTTCGAGAACCGCCAAACTCGCGCGGGTACTGCGGCGTACGTCCACCATGCCAACCTCGCCCGCCACACTCGCGCGACTCGCGTCCCTCGGCATTCAACTGCCGACCGACCCGCCCAAGCCCGGTGGGGCGTATGTGCCGGTACGGGTGATGCATGGCTTCGCGTTTGTCGCGTGCCAGTTCCCGATCGTGGACGGCAAGCCCGCGTACGTCGGCAGGCTCGGCGCGGAACTCACGACCGAGCAAGGTGCGGCGGCGGCGCGGCTCGCGGCGGTGAATGCGCTTGCGCAGTTGCACCACGCGGTCGGACTCGACAACGTTCGCGGGTTGGTGCGATTTGAGATGTATCTGCAATGCGAACCTGGATGGGACGCGATGCCCGCGGTGCTGGATGGCGCGTCGCGTTTGTTCTTGGATGCGTTTGGGCCGGAGGTCGGCGCGCACACGCGCGCGCCGATCGGGATCGCGCAGTTGCCGTGGAACATGCCGATTGAACTGGTGCTGACGGCGGCGGTGTGAGGGGTTGAGAGACACGAACGAAGCGCGTGAACCGAGGCGTTGCTGCACACGCTCGAGCGTTCAAGCTCGCGTGAGCGTGCCGCCTGAATCAGACCGGCCGCTTGCGCGGCTCGGCTCGTATCACCGGGCCAGCGGCGTCGGCACATCGGCAAGACTGCGTTCGGAAAAACAACGCGGGCAGACTTTCGTCCGCCCGCGTTCACAAACTTCTGAGACTCACTTCAACAAGGATTACTTGTAGAAGTTGGTCGTCTCGGTCTTGATGAGAGCACGAGTGATCTCGTTGCTCGACGCCTCGGCCTTGAACTGGACCTGACCTTCCTTGGTGGCGCGGACGGTGACCGTGTAGGTCCTGCTCGCCTTGGGCGCGAGCGTCGCGATCGCCGGGAAGGAGATCACGCCGTTGTTGACCGAGCCCTGCTCGCTGCTGGAGACCATGGCCATGGCATCGGTCTCCATGGTGCAGACGAGCTTGACGTTCGTCAGCGGGGCCGAGCCCTGATTGGTGACCTTGAGCGTGTAGGTCGTGGTCTCGCCGATCTGGATCGGGTCGGGCTCATCGCCGCCGTCGAGGAGGAGGGCCGGGATGCCGACGACTTCGGTGGCGCAGGAGGTGGACACCGGGGCGGCGCAGGTGCCTTGAGCGGTCGCGTTGATGGCGAGGTTGCTCAGGCCGCTGGGCTTGACGGTGAAGGTGAAGGACTTGCTGGCACCGGCGGCGAGGCTGCCGACGTTCCACGCGACGTTGCCGCCGCCGGAGGTGCCGCCGGAGGTGCCGCCCTCGGTGGCGCTCACGAAGGACGCGCCGCTGGGGATGGGAGCCGAGACGGTGGTGGCGTTGCTGGCGGTGTCACCCTTGTTGGTGACGGTCAGCGTGTAGGTCACGTCGCGACCGACGAAGACGCGGCCCTGGCTCTTGCACTCGATCGCCAGCACGGGCTGACGAACGACGGTCGAGACCGTCTGGCTGGCGGCGGCGAGATCGCCGTCGGCCTTGGCGTTGGCCATGTTGTCGAACTTGCCGGTCTTGCTGGCCTTGAGCTGGGTCGAGACCTGCTTGCTCTCGCCGGCGGCAAGGGTGCCGACCGCGATATCGAGGGCCGACTTGCCGTCGCTGGTGGTGAGACCTGCGGGGAGGGCATCGGTGATGCGGACGTTCTCAGCCGCGCCTGAGCCGGTGTTCTTGACTTCGATGACCATCGTGATCGGGTCGCAGATCGTGACCTCGGGGGTGATGGTCTTGGTGATCGCCAGCGCGGGCTGGACGACGTTGGTCATGGCGCAGAGGAGGTTGTTGTAGGAGACGGCGACGCAGTTGCTGCTGGTGCCGACCTTGTCCGCCTTGCCGGTGACCTTGATGACCTGGGTCTTGCCGGCGGCGAGGTCGCCGAGCATCCACATGGCCGAGCCGTCGGTGGCCTTGCTGGCGGCCGGGGTGGCAGTCATGCCGGAGAAGTTCTGGTGGTTGCTGTTGGTGACGACGACGTTCTGGAGCGTGCCGTTGGTGATGTTGGTGACGTGGAGTTCGTAGCCATAGTTCTGGCCGACGCGGACCTGCTGCGGGATCACCTGGTGGACCATGACCGCGCTGCTGTTGGCGTCACCGGTGGGGAAAGCCATGGACGTGTAGGAATAGCCTGCGGGAACGGCGGGGCGATAGGACGCGCCCGAGCCCGAGCCGGCCGAACCGGCCGACATGGCGGGAGCGGCAGTCGTGGTCGCGGCGGCGGCCGGGGCCGGGGCCGGCGCAGCGGCGGCGGGCTTCGCGGCGGGAGCCGCGGCGGCCTGAGCCGGAGCCGGAGCGGCGGGCTTGGCGGCGGGCTTGGTCGTCGCGCCGCTGTTGCCACCCATGACATAGAGAGCGGTGTTCTGGCTGCCGCTGTTGGCGGTGCCCTCGGCGCACGCGCCGAGCACCATCGCGGTGCCCGCGACCATGACCAGAGCCAACAGTTTTCCCATCCCCTTAGCGCTTTGCATTCGAACTCCTCGATGTCCCCTGGGAAGTCTTCAAGAGCGGCGGTCGGCCCCAGTGCCGTTCGCCGCGGTGCAGGAACCGGTCGCGCGGTGCGAAAGAGCACACCCGCCGCTTCGTTCTGCCGTTGCTCGATACTCACCCGCACGCTCACGCGACGTGCGAGAAATAACCATTGCTGTGATGTCGCGACTCCGCCGCGTCTGCGCCCAAACCGTTGCACGCCTCTGAAACACCTGAGCGGAACGCGGTGAATCGGGTGAACTCCCGAGAACCGGGCCAGAACGACATTCTACGCACTCTTTTCGGACTATGCGAGCGAAAACGGAATCCGCAGAGTACCCAAGGCAGCGTCGTGTCTGTTGTGCCACCTAAGGGTATTGGCGACAGATGCTTACGACTTCTTGGCCACCTTCTCGCGTTCTGCCCGCCTGCGGTTGAGTTCCGCATCGATGAAGTCCTGGATGTCGCCGCGGAGGACGGTCTCGTAGTCCGTGCGCTCGTGGTTGGTGCGATGGTCCTTCACACGATTGTCGTAGAAGACGTAGGAACGAATCTGGGTTCCCCAGCCTTGGGAGAGCGCGCCGCCGGCGGCGGAGGCGATTTCCTTCTCGCGGCGTTCGTCCTCGATCTGCTGGAGTTTGGCCTCAAGGACGGCGAGGGCCTGGGCCTTGTTCTGTGGCTGGTCTCGGTAGGTCGATGCGACGACCTGAATGCCGGTTGGTTTGTGGGTAATGCGGATGGCAGAGGCGACTTTGTTGACGTTCTGGCCGCCGGGGCCGCTGGCGCGGACAAAGGCAACGACCTCGATGTCGCGATCGGGGATGGTGATCTCCGACTCGGCAATCTCGGGAATGATTTCAACGGTGCAGAAGGACGTCTGGCGTTTGCCCTGGGCGTTGAAGGGCGAGACGCGGGCGAGACGGTGCGTGCCGCGCTCGCAGGAGAGGTATCCGAAGGCAAACGCGCCCTTGATGTGGAGGGTGACAGAGTCGATGCCGTGCTCGGTTCCGAAGCCCTTGTCGACCTCTTCCATGGCGAAGCCCATCTTCTCGCAGTAGAAGATATACATGCGCAGGAGCATGTCTGCCCAGTCGTTGGCCTCGGTGCCGCCGACGCCGGCGGAGATGGTGAGGAAGCAGTTGGAGGCGTCGTGCTTGCCGGCGAGGAGCGACTGCAACTCTACTTTTTTCATTCGCTCGACGAGGCCGAAGAGTTGGGCGTCGGCTTCGGCGAGGAGTTCCTTGTCGCCCGCTTCCCTGGACATCTGGTAGGCGAGTTTGGCGTCTTCGAAGTCGCGCATGACGCTGGTCAGGCCGTCAAGTTGGGCCTTAAGCGACTTGACCTGAGCGACGATCTTGCGGGCGCGGCCCTGGTCATCCCAAAAGCCGTCGCCGGCCATCTGGGCCTCAAACTCCTTCAGACTGGAGAGTTTGGAGGGGTAGTCAAAGAGAGTCGCGGATGGTCACGATCCGCGCCTCAAGGTCATCGATCACCGGTTGGTGAGCGTCGTAGTTCATGGGAGACTCCGAGAAAGCCCGCACGTGCACGCCACGAGCCGCGGGAGGGAGTGAGTTTAGACCAGTCGCACGCGACGCGCGTCGTTCTCAAGCGAGCCATCGCCCGCCGTCGACGCGCACGACTTCGCCGGTGACATACCCGGCATCGAGCGCGAGCCATCGCACGACTTCCGCCGCTTCAGCGGGCGTGCCGGCACGGCCCATTGGAACGCGACTCAGATACGCCTGTTGCATCTTGGCCGAGGATTCAGGGCCGTCCGTCGGCCACTCGACGACACCCGGGGCGACGGCGTTGATGCGAATCCGAGGCGCGAGTTCTCGAGCGAGCGTGCGGACCATCTCCACGAGCGCGGCCTTGGACATCGCGTAGGACGCGAGGCCCTTGCGAGGGCGCCCGAGGACGTGCATGTCGGCGAGCGCGATGACCGCGCCGCCGCGGGGGAGCACTGACTTTCTCAAGAGCGCCGCGAGACCTTGCGTCAACAGCAGCGGCCCGATGGCATGAACGCGATAGTCGGCGAGCATCGTGTCGGCGTCGATCTTTCCCAGCGGCGCGGCTTCGTAACGCGAGGCGTTGTGGACGAGGATGTCGAGTCGCGGCAGGTGCTCGCGGAGGGCTTGGGTCGCGGCGTCAACATCTCGCTCGTCAGACACGTCGAGCGGCATCGCGCCTGCGGCGACACCGAGCCGACGAAGACTGGCGGTGGTGCGCAAAGCGTCACGTTCGCTGCGGTTGTAGGTGATGAGGACATCACAGCCGGCAGCGGCGAGCGCGTGAGCAATTGCGGCACCGACACGGCGTGCGCCACCGGTCACGAGTGCGATCGGTCGGTGTGGCTTCATCGCGGGTCGTCTCCGGGACCGGGGCGATCGCGGGCGATTTCATCTGAGTCCGGCGACGGCGTTTCCATCCGGCGACCCGCTTCAAACCACGGGTCTGGGCCGAGGTTGGTCTGCTGGTTCTCGCGCGTGCGTGCGCGGCCTCGCGCGGCGCGCTTGGCGGCACGCAGAAAGCCAGCTGCGAGCAGCGCGAATGTGATCGCGACCAGCACCGCCAAAAGGACCACCGCACCACTTAGTCGCGACGCCGGGGTCGGCGGCGTTTCGAGGAGCGAGATCAGTGCGGGCCACGCCATGGGCACACTATAAGCGATGCAGTGTTGGTGCCCGTGCGACGAGCGTCGTCATGGGGGGAAATTAACGCTCCGCCACCGCCGCCATCAATCGCCCTGCGATCGCATCGGCCATCAACATCCCCGCGTCGTTCAATCGCCAGCGTTCGCCCGAGCCTCCGCCCGCCACGCTCCCTGACATCGGCTCGGCGAAGCCGTCAACCACCACGCGCTGCCATGCGCGCGCGAGCCTGTCGGCGGACGCGCCATCAATCGAGGCGGCACGTTCGAGCATCTCCGCCGCGTCCAGCCCTTCACGCAAACGACATCCGGTCATCAGACGCTCGGCGATCGCTCGCCGCGCATCGGGCGGCTCATGATCCAGCACCCGCGTCCAGCCGCCGTCGTCCATCGCGAGATAATCATCCAGTCGCGGCACGTTCTTCCAGCGATGCCCAAGCACATGCCCCGAGGCGGACGGACCCGCCGCCAGCCACGACTCCTGCCGCCAGTACGCGAGATTGTGCCGCGCTTCGGCACCGGGGCGGCTGTAGTTGCTGATCTCGTAGCGATCCATGCCCGCCGCCCGCAGCATCGACAGCGTGGTCTCGTGCATGGCGACTTCGAGGTCTTCGTCGGCGGGGGTGAACTCGCCGCGTTTGAGCCGCGCCGTCATCGCGGTATTGGGTTCATACGTCAGGCTGTAGCAACTGAGATGCTCGGTGCCGAGCACCAGGGCATGCGCGAGATCGGCCCGCCACTCATCGAGCGTCTGCCCCGGAATCGCGAAGATCAGATCAACACTGGCGCGCTGAATGCCTGCGTCGCGAGCCAGTTCGATCGCGCGCCCGACATTCGCCGGCTCATGCCAGCGTTCGAGCGTCTTGAGGTGACGCGGGTTGAAGGACTGCGCGCCGATGCTCACGCGATCGACGCCGCCGAGTTTCAATGCCGCCATCAACTCGGGCGAGACGGTCTCAGGATTGCATTCGACCGTGAACTCGCCCCCGCCATGGCGAATCAGCGACAGGTCAAAGAGTCGGTCGAGTTCGATCAGCAGTCGCTTCCAAAGATCGACGCGCAGCAGACTGGGCGTGCCGCCGCCGACGAAGATGGTGCGGAGCGGCTCGCCGCGGCTGAGCGGGGCCATGGCCTGAAGTTCACGGATCAGGCGCGTCGTGAACACGTCTTGTCGATCGCGGGTGTCGACGATGCTGTAGAAATCGCAGTAGTGGCACTTGTGGAAGCAGAACGGGATGTGGATGTAAAGCGATCGCGGGCGGGCGTGGGCCTCTCCCACGCCTGGCGCGATTCCATGAACGACGGCAGCGAGCGGGTGCCGCGTCGCCCCGGCACGCCCCCCGCTCCCCCCAGCGGCGCCCCCACCCCGGCCGACGGCGTCGGAAGTGGGTTGCCCAAGGATGGAGAGGTTTGTACGCTGTTCCATGCAGGCGGCACTCGAACCCCAACCAAGGGTGGCCGCTGGCTCGCGACACAGGAACCCCAAAGCAAGGATAGCCGACGCGTGGAGCCGTCCATCATCATCATCCGGTCCGACGGAGCCCAGAAGGAGATACCGCTGACGAAGCAGCGGTACGTCATCGGCCGACAGGCCGACGCGGGAATCCGCCTGCCCGACGGCGGCATCTCACGTCAGCACGCTGAGATCGTCATCGATGACGACCGCATGGTCATCAAGGACCTGGGCTCGAGCAACGGCACGTTCGTGAACCGCAAGCGCGTGAGCACGGCCGAACTCACCGCGGGCGATCTCGTGTCAGTCGGACCGTTTGTCATCGTCATCTGCATTGATGGCGAGCCCCCGTCCATCGACGCTGAGGAGGCGATCGCCGAGGGCAAGCCGATGGCGCAGACCACGCCGCCGGCGAGCGCGGCACGACCCGCGCCGACATCCAAACCTGCGGCGCAGCCCGCGTCGGCCAAAGACCTCGACGACAGCGACGACTTCAACATCGACGACTTCCTCAGCGACGACAGCGATGAGTCGAAGTTGTAGAGCGGAAGAGACGAAGTGCGAAAGGCACTTTGAGACCTCTACCCATTCTCCACCACCACATCCGCGTGACTCAAATAGTCCGCGGCGTGGCGATGAAACGTTGGTTCGGCGACCTGATCGAAGAACGTCTTGGCGATCTCGACGCCCCAGCCGCGTTCGCCGCGCTCTTCGATCGTCCGCCACCGCCCCCACCGTGTGTCGGCGGCGGCGTGGACGAACACCCGCAGATCGAGTGCCCCGCGCACCGTCGCGTGCAGCGCGTGGATCCCCTCACAGATGATGATCGGCGCGGGCCCGAATGGCGTCTCACGCCCACGCACCCTCGCGTGCGTGTGGAACGACCATTCGGGCACGTCGACCGATCGCCCTTCGCGGAGTTCTCGCAGGTGCCGCGCGAGCAGCGGCAGGTCCGCGTGTTTCGGATCGTCGCGCTCGTCGTACGCGATTGCGTCGTAGTCGGGCAGATAATGGTCGGTCGACAGGACCAGCGCGTGCCGAGGCGAGACCGATCGGGCGGCGATCGCGCGAGCCAGCGTCGTCTTGCCCGAGCCGACGGGCCCGGTGACGCCGATGACGAAGGTCTCGTTCGCAAGGCCTGATCGACGTGCGAACGCGTGCGTGGAAATCCACGCCGCCGCGTCGTTGAACGCGAGTCGGATCGGCGCGGGATGACCGGCGTCACAATCCATGCGCGGAGGGAAGTGCTGTGCCTGGACTGACCATCCGCCGCGATGGCCGCGGGCGACGGACTTATGGAGTGGTCTTTGGTTTATCGGCGGCGGACTTGGGATTCGCCTCAGGCTTGGCGTCGTTCGCGGTGTCCGGCTTGGTTTCGGGCTTGGGTTCAGCCTTGGGCTCGCGGGGCAACAGCGTCGGCGCGCACGCGAGTTGGTATGCGGTGAGCGCCATGCAGGTCGCGGACTGATGGAGGTATTCGGGGATCGCAAGGTCGAGGCGATCGAACTGGGTGTGCCAGCCGTGGCCGTAGTTGGCGCGGCCGACTTCATCCCAGAAGAAGCCGGGAACGCCGGCGGCGTTGAACGTGGCATGATCGCTGCCGCCGCCCTTGGGCATGTTGGACTCGATACGGATGTTGACGTTGAGCGGCTTGTTGTCGACGCTGTCGAAGAAGAGGTTGTTGACGGGAGCGGTGGCGGCGGCGAGGTAGTCGCGCATGGAGGCGATGCCGTGCAGGCCGCCCTCGTAGTTGGTGCCGCCGTCGTCAACGAGGACGGCGGAGATTTTGTCCATCTTGTCGGGGTGGAGATCGACCCAGCCCTTGGACCCGAGGAGGCCTTGTTCTTCGCCGGTCCAGTTGATGAACTTGATGGTGCGCTTGGGCTTGGCGCCGACGGCGGCGAGGATGCGCGCGGCTTCAAGGACGACGGAGGAGCCGGTGCCGTTGTCGGTGGCGCCTTCGCTGCCGGGGCCGTCCCAACTGTCGAGGTGGGCGGAGACGATGACGTATTCGTCGGGCTTTTCGGTGCCGCGGATTTCGGCGATGGTGTTGTAAACGGGAATGGGGCCGGGCGTGAACTCGTGCTTGAGGTCGAGTTCGACGACGATGGGTTCTTTGTCAAAGAGGCGGCTGTTGATGTAGTCGTAGTCGGGGCCGCTGATCATGACATGGACTTCGGGCGGGACGGTGTCGATGGTGAGTTCGCGCCAGCCGCCGACGCCGCCGGTCCAAACGCGCTCGTCGCGGCTGGAGGTGAGGTATCCGGCGGGTTCGAGGGCGACGATGCGTTCGAGGATCGGGAGCGTGGCGGGATCGGTGCCCTCGGCGATCTTCTTGCGGGCGTCGGCGCGCATGTCGTACATGGTCTTGAGGCGATCGCGCAGGCCGCGCTGACCGACGGGCGGCGGGGGCTGAAGCATCAGCCACGAGCCCTTGATCTTGTCCTTGACGGCAGCGAACTCGTCTTCGGTCTTGGGTTCTTTGATGACCCCAGCGCGAACGGGACCGCTGGTGCCGCGGGTCCAAGCCAGCGTGCTGATCGCGAGGGTGCGCTTCTCTTCGTCATCGATTTTTTCGGGTGTGCCGGCTTTTTCGTCGGCGGGCTTGACGGAGCGGATGAAGACCTTGCCGCTGCTGGGGCCGCGGTCAAAGCCGACGCCGACGGTGCCCCACTGCTCGAGGCGCGGGTTGGTGAGGCCCCAGAGTTCGTACATGGAGCGGCACCAGTCATTGGCGACCTTGACGCGGCTGGAACCGGTGAGGCGCGAGCCGATGCTCTTGGTGAAGTGCTTGAGGTGGTCCATCACCTGATTGCGATCGCGGCCCTCGAGAAGAATCTGGCGGATGGTCTCGGGGTCGCCCATCGGGATCGCGGGCGCGGCGACGGGCGTGCCGTCGACGATGGCGTCGGTGGAGTAGCGGAAGGCGGCGTCGGTCTGCGGTGTGCCGTCGTCGCGGAGTGCGGCGAGGGAGAGACCGGAAGCGGCGCAGAGGACGAGGATTCCCGCTGCGCGGGACCAGTGGAATGGGCGAATCTTCATGTGCGAATCCTGCTCGGGAAGGGAAGCCGCGCGAAGACGGGGCGCGTTTGGCGAGTCTATCAGAAAACGGCGTCGTGCGCGGGCGATGAGGAGAAACTCGCGGAGGATTGGGAGGAAGTAGACTGTGGCGATGATGTTCGCCCTTTGCTCGAATCGGCTGGTTTGGGGGTGGTTTCGATCTGGGCGCGCCGCTGGGGCGCGGATCGCGGAGGTTGCATCGTCGAATGCGATTCCCGCGTTTGTCGCGTTTTTCTTGGTGCTGGTGACGACGGCCGCGTTGGGCGGTTGCACGCCGGTGACGCTGAGCATGACGCTGGGGCAGGGGGATATGCCGCTGCGGGAGTCGGCGGTGATGGCGGAGTCGGACGGCCCGAAGAAAGTGGCGATGATCGAGGTGCAAGGGTTGATCGCCGACGCGCGGGTGCCGGGGTTGTTGTCGGCGGGCGAGAACCCCGTAGACGAGGTGGTCGCGAGGTTGCGGCGGGCGGAGAAAGACGAGCGTGTTGGCGCGGTGCTGCTGCGGATCAACTCGCCGGGTGGAACCGTGACGGGAAGTGATGTGCTGTACCGCGAGTTGCGGGGGTTTCGCGAACGCAGCGGCAAACCGATCGTGGTGTCGATGAGCGAGATCGCGACGAGCGGCGGGTATTACGCGGCGCTGGCGGCGGATCGGATCGTGGCAAACCCGACGACGATCACGGGCTCGATCGGCGTGATCATTCCGACGTACAACTTCAGCGGCGGGATGAATCGGCTGGGAATCGTGGCGCGATCGATCAAGTCGGGTGAGAACAAGGATCTGGCAAATCCGTTGGAGCCGATGCGCGAGGGGCAGTACGCGGTTTTGCAGACGATGGTCGATGAGATGTACGCGCGATTCAAGACCTTGGTGGCGGCGCGGCGGCCGATGGTGAAGCCCGAAGACTTTGACGCGGCGACGGATGGGCGGGTGTACAGCGGCGAGCACGCGATCCAGATTGGATTGGTGGATGAACTGGGTGGGATTCCGGAGGCTTTCACTGCGGCGAAGACGCTGGCGGGATTGGGGAGGGCGAAGTTGATCCAGTACACACCGGAGGGGTCACCGCTGCCGCGGACGGCGTATGCGCGGAACTCGCAGTCCACGGAGGCGTCGGGGACGAGCGTGAACCTGCTGCAACTGAACATGGCGGGTGGAATCTCAACGATGCAGTATGGGACGAGCGGGGTGTATTACTTGTGGATTCCGCCGGGTGGGTTGTAGGGGAGTTGAACGCGCAGGAAGACGAAGACAGGAACACAGAGAGAAAAGAGGAAGGCGGAGAGCGCTGAGAAGAGGCGAATGCGGCAAGGGCGAAAACTCATAAGACCGGAATAGCGAGCGGCTGAACGCGACTGCTGCGAAGACAGCGAAGAAAGGCAACGCTCGACCGGCAGAGACCACGGAAAACCCGGGCGGGCGTGAGCGAGCGTGGTTGAGAACGTCATGGACAAGGACCCGAACTTCCTGGTTGATCTGACGACGTGCGGCTCGGACTTCGAGGCGCAGACACTCGTCGAGGCGCTCAAGGCGAGGGGGATTTTCGCACAGGCGTTCACGCATGCGGGAAGCACGCTCGCGTGGGACATCGCGACCACGCAGCCGTTCCGTGTCGCGGTGCGGAGGGCGGACCTGCAACGCGCGAAGTTCGAGATGGCCGCGATTCGATCGGACTCGATTGACATCGACTGGAGCGAGGTTGATGTCGGCGAGCAGGAGGCCGACGAGACGCGGCCGGAGCGACGCGGCGATCGGTCGGCGCGACGCCGGCGGTGGCAGGCGATCGGCATGTTCCTGATGTTCATCGCGATCTTGACGCCGATGTTCGCGCGGAACGTGCCTTCGCTTGTGCTGAGCGTGGTGTTCGCGGGTCTGGCGGTGATGTCGTTCCTTGCCGACGAGAAGCAGAAGCGCGGGGCGAGGCGAGGCGGGTGATGCTGGAGTTTGAGAGGCGTGTTGGGGTGAGGCATCAAAGACCGGTCGCTTGCGCGGCACGGCTCTTCTGGGGCTGGATCGGTCGTGGGGTTGGCTGCCAATGATGGAGTGCGCGAGACTCGCGTGATGGAAAGGAAATCGCGATGGGATGGTTTGGCCGCAAGTCCAAGACGACGGGTTCGGCGACGGTGGTCTCGACGACGGGTGGCGGCGCGGCACCTGTCGCGGGCGGGCCCGGCGGCGAGCGAGAATCGCGGATTTTTGACGCGGGTTCTGACATGCTGCGGCGGGCACGCGGGCACAAGACGGGCCTGCTGAGCGCGAAGTTCTACTCCGACGCCTTGATGGAGTGGTCGATGAAGGACCACGAGTTCAAGGTGCAGATGTTCCGCTTTGTCGATGCGTTTCCGATGCTCAAGACGCCCGAGGCGGTCCACGATCACCTGACGGACTATCTGACGCAGCCAGGCGTGACCGTGCCCAAGCCGATCGCGGCGCTGATGGCCGCGGGCGGGTTGCTGAAGGGGGCGGCGGCGGCGACGATCGGCTCGCAGATCGAGGGGATGGCGAAGAAGTTCATCGCGGGAACGGATGCGCGGTCGGCGTTGCCGGGGCTGCGCTCGCTTTGGAACGACGGCATCGCGTTCAGCGTGGATTTGCTGGGCGAGACGTGCGTCAGCGACGCGGAGGCGGATGAGTATGCGCAGAAGTATCTGGATCTGATTCAGAATCTGCCGCGTGAAGTGGCGGCGTGGCCGGCGAACACGCGGCTGGAGACGGACCACCTGGGCGCGATTCCGCGCGTGAATGTGAGCGTCAAGATCAGCGCGCTGTCGGCGCGATGTGACCCGGTCGACACCGAGGGCTCAATCCACGAACTGATGAAGCGGCTTGTGCCGATTCTTGAGACCGCACGCGATCGCGGCGTCTTCGTCAACTTCGACATGGAGCACCACCAACTCAAAGATCTCACGATCGAGTTGTTCCAGCGGTGCGTCGAGAAGATTGAGTTCCAGGGCGGCATCGCGATTCAGGCATATCTCAAGAGCGGCGTCGAAGATGCGAAGCGGCTGTGCGATTGGGCGACGCGGGCCGGCAGGATCATCACCGTGCGACTGGTGAAGGGCGCGTATTGGGACGCCGAGACGATCAAGGCCGAACAGATGGGCTGGCCGACGCCGGTGTGGCCGGTGAAGTGGCAGACTGACGCGTGCTATGAGCGGATGGTTGAGGTATTCCTCGATGCGTGTCCGCGTTCGGGCGGGAAGTCGGGCGTGAAGCTCGCGCTGGGGAGTCATAACGTGCGGTCGATCGCCGCCGCCCTCGCGGGGTTGGAGGCCCGTCGCCTGCCGCGTGAGGCGATCGAACTACAGATGTTGCACGGCATGGCGGATCAACTCAAGCACGCGGCGGCGGAGATGAATCTGCGTGTGCGCGAGTATGTGCCTGTCGGCGCGATGATTCCGGGCATGGCGTATCTCGTGCGGCGATTGCTGGAGAACACGAGCAACGAGAGTTGGCTCAAGGCGGGCTTCCTCGACAATGCGGATGCGGGCGCGCTGCTCCGCGCACCTGGACCGGCGGTCGGGGCCAAGACGTCGGAACCGGCGGACTTCACGGCGGGCGCACCGGAGCGGCACGCGTTGACGCCGGCCGTGGCGGGTGTGGGAGATTCGCGGCCGTTCTTCAATGAGTCGATGCGGGACTTCAGCGAGGCGCAGACGCGGGCCGCGTTCGCCGCGGCGGTCGGTCGTACGACGGTGCCTCGGATTGCCAACGATCGCACGCCCGAGCAGGGCAAGGCGATGGTGGATCGTGCCGTGGGCGTCTTTGAGCAGTGGCGCGATGTGCCGGTGCTCAAGCGTGCCCAAGTGCTGACGCGGGTGGCGGCGGCGATGCGCCAGCAGCGCGATGCGCTCGCGGGCGTGATGATCAAGGAAGCGGGCAAGACGTGGCGTGAAGCCGACGCGGACGTGTGCGAGGCGATCGACTTCTGCGAGTACTACGCGAGGCTTGCGCCGGCGATGTTTGATCGCACGCGCGAAGGGCGGTTCATCGGCGAGCTCGATGAGACGTGGCATCAGCCGCGCGGCGTGTCGGTGGTGATCAGCCCGTGGAACTTCCCGCTGGCGATCTGCTGCGGCATGACGGTGGCGGCGCTGGTGACGGGGAACACCGTGATCGTGAAGCCCGCCGAGCAGACACCGGGCGTCGCGAGCATCATGTGCGACATGCTGCGCGATGCGCTGCACGGGCTCGGCCTGCCGCGGGATGCGGTGCAGTTCTGCCCCGCGCCGGGTGAGACGACGGGGGCGTCGCTGGTGCGCGATGAGCGGGTCGCGCTGATCGCGTTCACGGGGTCGCGGGATGTTGGGCTGGACATCTTGACGGCGGCCGCCCCGGGCACGCCGTTCGTTGATCCGATGTTGCGTCAGCGGCTCACGCATGTGAAGCGGGTGATCTGTGAGATGGGCGGCAAGAACGCGATCATCATCGACACGAGCGCGGACCTGGACGAAGCGGTGATCGCAGCGCGGCACTCTGCGTTTGGTTTTCAAGGGCAGAAGTGCTCGGCGTGCTCGCGGCTCATCGTCGTCGACCCCGACGGCGAGGACGGTCCGGCGATCACGACGTTTACGCGCCGATTCGTCGAGGCGACGCGGGCACTGGTCGTCGGCGACCCGGTGAACCCGGGCACGGATATCGGCCCGGTGATCGATGGCGAGGCAAGGGCGAAGATTCTGGCGATGATCGAACACGGCAAGCGTGAGTCGCGGCTGGAACTCGCGCTGCCGATGCCGGCGGGGCTGGAAGAGCGGGCGGGGAGGCAGTTTGTTCCGCCGCATGTGTTCTCGAAGGTGAAGCCTGGGCAAGTGATCGCGAGGGAAGAGATTTTCGGCCCTGTCGTCGCGATCATGCACGCGAAGGACTTTGACGATGCGCTGCGCATCGCCAACGACAGCGCGTACAAACTCACGGGCGGCGTCTTCACCCGCAAGCCGTCGCACATCGAGAAGGCCAAGCGAGAGTTCCGCGTCGGCAACCTCTACATCAATCGTGGCAACACCGGCGCGCTGGTTGCACGCCAGCCCTTCGGTGGGTTTGGCATGTCGGGCGTGGGAAGTAAGGCGGGCGGGCGCGACTATCTGTTGCAGTTCGTTGAGCCGCGGGCGTGCTGCGAGAACACGATGCGACGGGGCTTCGCGCCGGAGTTGTAGCGGCGATGAGGCCGAAGGCGGGGAGTTTCAACGCGAAGGTCGCGAAGATTCGGAGGAAGGCGCGAAGAAAGACCGGAACACAGAGGGATCAGAGAAGGGTGTAGACGGCAGAGAGCGCAGAGCGGGAGAGAAAACCCGTCGAGGCGCCGAGCCCGCAAATGATGAGTTTCGATCGGCTTGCGCAGCCGCAATAACTGCTCGTCTCTCATCGCTTCCTTCACTCGTTCCGGTCTTCTCTCTGTTCCCTTCGCTTTCCTCTGCTTCCTCTGTGTTTCTGCCTTTGTGCATCTCTTCGAGCCCTTCGCTCGCTTGCTCTCTTCGCGTTCAATGCCTTCCGCATGCCGACGCGAAACACGCCATAATGTCCCCATGCACCTCTGGCTCTACGCAGGATTTGTCGCGTTCGTCCTTGTCATGCTCGCCCTTGATCTGGGCGTGCTCAACCGGGGCGCGCATGTCTTCAGTGCAAAGCGGGCGCTGGCGTTCACGGGTGTGACTATCGTGCTTGCACTGGGGTTCGGCGGTTTCGTGTACTGGGCGTACGACAACGACTTTGCGGGACTGGGCACGCAGTTCAAGCAACTGGAGGCGACCGAGCCCGGGCACGTCGCGGCAGAACGCGCCGCGAGTCAGGCGGCGACGGCCGCTACCTCGTCGACGGTCGTGGCTGATGGAACCGGCGCGATCCAAACCGCGACTTCCGTGGCGGGCGCGCCGATGCAGAGCGTGGGTCAGCAGGCGTTGATGCAATACCTCACCGGCTGGCTGGTGGAGTATTCGCTCAGCCTCGACAACATCTTTGTGATCGCGCTCATCTTCGGGTTCTTCAAGGTACCGCCGGCGTATCAGCACCGCGTGCTGTTCTGGGGCGTGCTGGGCGCGCTGCTCCTGCGCGGCGTGATGATCTTCGCGGGTGCCGCGTTGCTCGCGCGGTTTTCGTGGATGACGTACGTTTTCGGCGGCTTCCTGTTGCTCACTGCGGTGAAACTCATGCTCTCGGGCGAGGGCGAGGTCCACCCGGATCGCAACTGGGCGGTACGGATCGCGCGAAAGTTGTACCCGGTGAGTCGCGAGTATGAGGGGCAGAACTTCTTCACGCGGGTGGACGGCAAGCGGGCGATGACGCCGCTGTTCCTGGTGCTGCTCGTGGTCGAGACGACCGATGTGATCTTCGCGGTGGACTCGATCCCCGCGATCTTCGGCATCACGCGCGATCCATTCCTCGTGTTCACGTCCAACGTCTTCGCGATTCTCGGGCTTCGGTCGCTCTACTTCGCGCTGGCGGCGGTGATGGGGATGTTCCGATTCCTCAAGCAGAGCCTCGTCTTTGTACTCGCGTTCGTAGGCGTGAAAATGCTGATGGCGAGCGTCTATCACATCGACGCGATTCTCTCGCTGGCGATCATTCTGGGGATTTTGGGTGTCGGCATCGCGGGGTCGTTGATCGCACGCAAACCGGAGTCGGCTGCGGATGATGGCTCGATGCCGCACGCGTAAGGAGATGAGAAGGGGTTGAACGCGAAGGTGCGAAGGAAGAAGAGCGGAACACAGAGAGCACAGAGAAAAGTGTACAGAGCGGGGAAAGACGCGAAGAGGCAGTAGAAAACAGAATACGAAGAACCGGGCGCTCGCGCGGCACGGCTCGTATGGCGGCTCGGTTTTCTCACGCTTGATCGACAAGACGTGGGGATGCCGCGCTTACCAGTCCGCAAGTTCGCCGGTCAATGGCTCGACGAGGTCCTTGGGCGTGACGATGCCAATGGGCTTGGCGTCGCGTTCGACGACGGCGAGCCGTGAGCCCTCGTCGCGCATGCGCTTGAGCGCATCAAAGACGCTCATGCCTGGGTCGAGGCGTGTGACGGGGCGCAGGAGACTCGCGACCGGCGTGGTCGTCTGCGTATGCAGATCGATCTGGCGCAGCACCCCCACCACTTTGCCTTTGCGATTGACCACCGGCACCCGCGAGTGCGGCACGTCCGCGAGCGCGAGCAGCAAGCGCGGGCGATCCCAATCGCTGAACACCGGCTTGACCTTGGTCCAGGGCACAAGTTCGTCCTCGACGCTGGTGCGACGGAGCGCCATGGCGCGATCGACCAGCGTCAGTTGGGTTTCACTGAGCACGCCCGACGAGCCGCCCTCTCGCAAGAGTTCGGCGATGCGTTGGCGCGGATCGCTGAGCACGCTCTCGTCACCCTTGAGACCACTGAGACGCTCAACAGCGCGGCCGAACCACGAGACCAGCGGCAGCACGCCGACGATCGTGAGACCCCAGCGCAGCCAGACGAGCGGGCGGGCGAAGAGATATGTGAGGCGATCGGCCTCGACTCGGAAGAGTTCCTTGGGCACGGCCTCGCCAAAGACGAAGAGCACGGGGCCGAGGATGAGGACGTTGAAGACAACCTGAGTCGCGTGGGCGTATCCGGCGTCGTCGAGCAGGTTTCGGGTGGCGACGCTGCCGAGGTCATTGGCGATCATGTTGCAGACGAGAAGCGTTGCGAGAAGGCGGTCGGGGCGTTCGAGTTCACCGAGCAGCGCTCGGGCGGATTGCAGCGGCGGGTTGCGGCCAGCGCGGACGCTGAGGCGCACGCGGTTGAGGGAGTAGCAGCCGATTTCGATGCCGCTGGCCATCGCGGAGAGCACGACGCCCATGACGGCGACGATCCACCAGCCGATGGATTCGAGAGAGAGCAGCATATTGTTCATGCGGCGTGCTCCTCGGCGGTGTTGCCGGGGTCGACACGGAGGCGCACGCTCTGGATAATGCGCCCTTCCATCGCTTCGACGCGAAGACGGACGTTGCGGACGCGGACTTCATCGCCCACGTGCGGCAGACGACCCAGACGCGACATGAGCAGGCCGGCGATGGTGGCGACGCGGCCATTGGCGACGGCTCGCTCGAGTTCGCCGCGGCCAAAGAGGCCGGCCCAGTCGCGGACGCTGAGTCGCCCGGGGGCAAGCCACTCGCCGGGGCCGACTTGCTGGACGGATTCCTCGTCGGCGACGTCGCGCTCAGCGGCGGAGGCGAGGAGTTCATTGACGGCGTCTTCGACTTCGACCAGGCCGGTGATCTGGCCGACTTCGTCGACACAGAGTGCGACGTGCGACTGGGTGGCGCGAAAGTGGTCAAGCAGGTTGCTGAGTCGGGCACGTTCGGGGACGTAGCGCAGTTCGACGGTGTGCTTGGAGAGTTGCGTGCTTGAGTCGCGGGCGGCGGCGGCAAGGTAGGACTTGGCGTTGAGCAGGCCGAGGACGCGCCCGTCGAGCCCGCCGACGCACACGGGGAGTTTGGTGTGGCCGGAGTCGCGGACGAGCGTCGCGACCTGAACGGCGGAGGTGGCGGGAGAGACCCACGCGATGTCGACGCGCGGCACCATGATCTCGCGGATGCGGACATCGCCGAGGCGGACCACGGCGGCGAGGAGACGCTGTTCGTCGAGATCGAGTACGCCGCGACGCGAGCCGATCTCAAGCACGGCATCGAGTTCCTCAGCGGAGACGGGCTCGCGTTCACCGGCTCCGGCGGGGCGGAGAAGGCGGGAGATGGGCGCGATAAGGGCGATGTCGAGGAAGGAGACGATCGGCCAGACCAGACGGGTGGCGCCTTCCATGGGAGCCGCGAGCACGCGGGCGAAGGCGACACGATGGCCAAATGCGAGAACCTTGGGAAGCAGTTCGGAAAAGAGAATGACGCTGAGCAGGATGACGACTTTGGCGGCGACTTTGGCCCATTCGGCGTCGACGCGTTCGAGCAGAATGTCGGCGACGGTGAAGTAGGCGACGACCGTCAGCGTGATGTACAGAAGATTCGCGACGAGAAGGCGGCGCGGGGCGGCGAGCATGCGGGTGATTGCGGCGTGGGCGCGTGGACTCTGGCGGCGCAGGCGCATGAGATCGCCACCGGTCAGGCTGAAGAACGTGGCCTCGGCCGCGCTGAGAACGCCCATGATGAACAGCATCATGGGGAGCAGGATGAGAAATGGAACGAGATCGGCACTCATGCTGGGCGGGGCGAGGCGTGTGCGGAGTCAGAACCGGTTCGAGAGTGGATATCGGCTCGTCGCGTCAGGCCCCGGCGTGAAAATCGGCCTTGGAGGGGTCATACGACGGGTCGAGTTGCTCGACGAGGCGTTCGATGTAGCGCCAAGCGTTGAGTTCGCGACGGATCTCGGCGAGCGACGAAGGGGTGCCCGCGGGCGATGCGAGGGCGTTTGCGAAGAGTGGCGTCACGCGGCGGACGTACTTCTCGCGCTGCGCCGCGGCCCAGACCGACCAGCGTTCGCGTGCGGCCGGGTCACGGGTGGCGAGGGCGGCTTCGATCTCCTCGCGCGTCTCCATGATTTGCATCAGGAAGCCGGCGGGGAGCGATTTGTCCTGCTCTTTGCTCGGCCCGCCGAGGAGTGAGAGAAGCACATTGGCCCGGCGCTCGGCGTCGAGGAGCGTCGCGCGGGCGTCGTTCAGGTTGGCTTGAAGTCGCTGCGATTCGTCGTCGCCGAGGCCGGACACATCGGGATGCGCAGCGGCGCACTTGTTGAGATACGCGCGGTCGACGGCCGCGGAATCAATGTCAAAGCGGCGCGGCAGGGCAAGCACGGCGAAAGCGTCAAGGGTGGCGCTGGCTAGACCGGCGCTGGCGGAGTTGCCGCGGGCGGTTTGTGTTTCGTCGCTCATGTCGAGATGATGGTACGCGAGCGGGTGGTTTGACCTGAGCGGGCGTGGCACCGACGATCAGGCATTGAAAGTTTGAGCGGTCGCCCACGGGCGCATGGTTTTGGCCCGTCGACAGAAAGGCCCAGCGCGTGACGAAGCACATCGGCATTGTGGGTGTCAGCCCCGAGGGCGCGGCGTTGTTCCATCGCCAGATTTCGCGCCACGCGTCGCGGCTGCTGCCGCCCAGCGCCCATCCGCGGATCACGCTGCACAACGAGCCGCTCGCGCTGTACATCGACGCGCTGCGCCAGCAGGATTGGGAGCATGTCGCCCAGTTGCTGCGTCGCTCGGCGGAGTTGGTGGCGCGGTGCGGCGCCCAACTGGTGACGACACCGGACAACGTGGTGATTCACGCGGTACACATGGCGCAGGTCGGCTCGCCCGTGCCGTGGGTGACGATGCCGGACCTGGTCGCCAAGGCGATCATCGCGGATGGGAAGAAAAAGGTCGGCATCATCGGCACGAAACTGGTGACCGAGTCCTCGACCTATCAGACGCCGCTGGGCCTGCATGGAATTCATGTGTTCGCGCCCGAGCCGGCGGAGGCTGACCTGATCGAGGAGATTATCTTCGGCGAGTTGATCTACGGGCACGCACGGCCCGAGAGCCGCGCGGCGATGATCGGCGTGGTCAACGGATTCGCGGCCCGCGGCTGCGATGGCGTCATCCTCGCCAGCAGCGAAGTGCCGCTGGTGGTGACGCCGGAGACGACGCCGCTGCGGCTGTATGACCCGCTGGACATTCTGGCCGAGGGTGCGGTGCGCACGGCGATGGCGTAGAGCGTTGCGGATTGCTGGCTGATGCTTGCCTGAAGAAAGGCCACACGTTGCGAACCCTGGTGTTGCTCTCGGGCGTGTGGAATCTGTCACTGGGAGTGTGTATTGCTGTGCCGCGTGTAGCGCCGCGACTGGGCATCACCACGCCGCATGTGTTCTGGACGCTCATGCTTGTCGGCGTGCTGTGGGTGACTGGCGTTGTGCTGGTGCTCGCGTCGCGCGATCTGCGGCATCGAGCATCGATCGTGTACTGGGAGGGGCTCTCGCGGGTTGTCGCGGCGATCGTGCTGTTGACCATAGGGCACGACGTGCTCGGCCCCGGGGCGTGGCTGATCGGGGTCACGGATATTGCGTGGGCGATCGTGTACGCCGTGGGCCTGCCGCGGGCGGTTGGCGCGAGCCATCTGCAGTTGCTGTTGGATCGCGTACCCAGCGAGGCGCGGTAGATCGCCAACACGCGTGGCACCACTGCCGAGCATTGAAGCGAGGCTTGACAGTGCCGCCCGAGAAGAATCTCGACACGTGCTCCCTCGCTCTTCACGGCGAAAAAGAAGCACGCCGCGGATCTTTCGACCGGCGGCGTGCGCGTTTCAATCTCTGCTGTCGGGCCCGAGTTCCGCGAACGCTCGGGCGCTGTGACGACTCAGATGAAGTTAGTCAACGCGATCACGCGCGACGACGACGACCGGCGACGATGCCGCTGAGGCCCAGGAGGGCGAGCGACGTGGGGGCGGGGATCGTCTGGATGACGACGTTGCCGAAGGGGCCGGTGTCCGTCGTCCACACGTTCACGCCGACGGTCTGGAAGCCCCACTGCACATGGCGAGCGCCGTCGTTGAGGGTGTTGAGGCTGACGCTGAACGCGCCGGCACCGGTGATTTCAACGAAGGACGTGACCGACGACGAGTAGTCGGGCGCGAAGTCCTTGATGAACGCGTACACGCGATGCGCGGACGTGAAGGACTTGGAGAGGACGTTGCCGGAGAAGGTGAGGCTGGTGCCGACGTAAACGCCGGTGGTTTCCTGGTAGAGGTTGGCCTCCATGATCTTGTTGCCAGCCGCGCCGGGGCCGCCGCCGCCGATGTACCAATACGGGTTCGGATCGCCGATGGTGTTGGGCGAGAGCGTGAGCGTGTTGGACGGGTCGTTGAACGAAGAGTTCAGGTCGCCGATGCCCCAAGGCGAGCCGAACTGGAAGTTGCCACCGAGATCGGTGACGTTCATGTAGCCCAGCCACGGCCCGGTGGAGGGGTCGACGCCGACGTTGGCGCCTTGGGCCGCGCCCGCGAGGGCTAAGCCGGCGATGCCTGCAAGAAGAACGTTGCGCATGTCTGTCTCTCCAAAAAACTGGTGCGGAAACCGGAAACTATGGAACGTTACAGAAACGATCCATTGGTATACTCTACCACAAATGGACCCTGGTGTCGAGAGCAATTTGCGCGTTACAGCAGTTTCAATGAGGTTCCGGGACGCGGTCGCGGGGCGGTCAAACGTCGGGTGACGGTTGCTCGCAGGACGGCCGTGGCCTAAAGTCTGCCCAAACCTCGCACGACCAGCACGTTTTCGCACAGGATCATTCGAACTATGGCCATTCTCGCCGAAGCCCGTCAGACGATCATCAAGGGTGCCCGCCGCCACGAGAAGGACACCGGCTCGCCCGAAGTCCAGATTTCCATGCTCACGGCCCGCATCCGCGAGATCTCCGAGCACTGCAAGGTGCATGACCACGATTTCCACAGCCGTCGCGGGCTCGTCATGCTCGTCGGCAAGCGCAACCGTCTGCTGCGCTACCTCGCCAAGACCGACGCGAAGGCGTATCAGACGCTGATCGCGAGCCTCGGCCTCCGTAAGTAATCCCAGCGGCCCGCGTCTCTACGGCGCGGGCCGATTTGTTTCGGCGTCGCTTCGGCATGGCCGAGGATCGGCGCGTTTTGATTGAGTCGTTCGCAGTTGCGGCCATCGGGGTCGCAACGTTCGTCCATCGCGGGCTTTGCCGCGTGGAGCGCTCCCCGGAGCGGCAGTGGGCACAGGGCTTGAACGCGGGCAACGTGCCCGGCACCGAGTCCTCTGCCTTCTGCCTCTCCTCTCGTGGTGCATCCATGACGCGGCGGTCCGCCACACACGCGGCCTCGCTCGCCTGCCTTTCGACGTTCGCGTCGTGTGGGCGGCATGAGGGCCGATGAGAGGCTTAGCATGTCTGACATTTCCGCACCGGCCATCAACCCCATCGCGGGCTCGATCAGCGTTTCACGCGAGATCGGCGGCCGAACCCTGACCATCGAGACCGGCGTCGTCGGCAAACTCGCCAATGCAACGGTCATGGTGACCTACGGCGGCACGCAGTTGCTCGCGTCGGTCGTCCGTGCCAACCCGCGCGAAGGCATCGACTTCTTCCCCCTCACCGTCGACTATCGCGAGAAGACCAGCGCGGCGGGCAAGTTCCCCGGCGGCTTCAAGAAGCGCGAAGGTCCGCCGAGCGAGAAGGAAATCCTCACCATGCGGATGATCGATCGCCCGATCCGTCCGCTCTTCCCCGACGGCTACATCGATGAAGTGCTCATCCAGTGCTTCGTGATGAGCCACGACACCGAGAACGACAGCGACGTGCTCTCCGGCACGGCGGCGTCGGCGGCCCTCGCCCTCTCGGACATCCCCTTCGAGGGTCCAACCGCGACGGTGCGCATCGGTCGCATTCACACCGATGACGGTCCGAAGTTCGCCGTGAATCCCACGGTGAGCCAGATGGACTACAGCGATCTGGACCTGGTGCTCGCCGGCCACGCCGACGGCATCAACATGATCGAAGTCGGCGCGGCCGAGATCGACGAACCCGCGCTGCTGGCGGCGATGGATTTCGGCCATCAGCAGATCAAGATCATCCTCGACATGATCAACGAACTTGCCAAGAAGGTCGGCAAGGCCAAGGTCATGGGCGAACTCTTCCTGCCCACGCCGGAGATCACCGCGAAGGTCAAGACCCTGGCCGAGGCCCAGATGACCGAGGCCCGCAAGATCAACAGCAAGAAGGATCGCAACGCCGCGGTCGACGCGCTGCGCAAGACGGTGCTCGACGGGCACTTCGCGCTCAAGACCGACGGCAACTACGGCGAGTACGCGGCGAGCCTGAAGAACCGCACGCTCGCAAAGGAAGCGTTCCGCCGCCTCGAAGAGAAGGTGACGCGTCGCCTGATCGTCGAGCAGAAGATCCGCGCCGACGGCCGCGGCCCGGAGCAGATCCGCAAGATCACCGGCCAGGTCGGCATCTTCGCCCGCACGCACGGCTCGGCCCTCTTCCAGCGCGGCGAGACCCAGAGCCTCGTCAGCGTCACGCTCGGCACCTCCAAGGACGAGCAGATCGTCGACGGCCTCACCCCCGAGTACAGCAAGAAGTTCACGCTGCACTACAACTTCCCGCCCTTCTCCACCGGCGAAGTGAAGCGCGTCAGTGCCCCCGGTCGTCGCGAGATCGGCCACGGCGCTCTTGCCGAGCGTTCGCTCATGGGCATCCTGCCCGGGCCGGACGAGTTCCCCTACACCGTTCGCGTCGTCAGCGACATCACCGAGTCCAACGGCTCGTCGTCGATGGCGTCGGTCTGCGGCGGCTGCCTCGCGCTCATGGACGCCGGCGTCCCCATCAAGGCCACCTGCGCCGGCATCAGCGTCGGTCGCTTCAGCGATGACAACGATCAGAACGAAATCTTCGTCACCGACATCATCGGCGAAGAAGATTTCTTCGGCGACATGGACTTCAAAGTCTCCGGAACCCGCGAGGGCATCACCGGCGTCCAACTTGATCTCAAGGCCCGCGGCCTGACGATGAAGCAGGTCGATGTGATCCTCCAGCAGGCCAAGCGCGGCCGCCTCAACATCATCGAGACGATGGAAGGCATCATCGCCAAGCCGCGTGCGGACATCAGCCCGCTCGCCCCGCGCCTGATCACCCTCCGCATCGACCCTGAGAAGATCGGCAAGTTGATCGGCCCCGGCGGCAAGATGATCCGTGCTATCCAGGACCGTTGGCAGGTCACGATCGACGTCGAGGACGACGGCACGGTGCAGCTCGCCGGCATGAACGGCCCCTCGATCGACGGCGCCCGCGCCGAGATCGAAGCCCTGTGCGAAGAGATCAAGGTCGGCACGATCTATACCGGCAAGGTCGTCAGCACGAAGGACTTCGGCGCGTTCATCGAACTCGCACCAGGCACCGACGGCATGTGCCACATCTCCGAACTCGCCGACGGCTACGTCAAGAGCGTGGGCGATGTGGTCAAGATCGGCGATGTCGTCAAGGTGAAGGTGATCCTCGTTGACGATCAGGGCCGCATCAAGCTCAGCCGCAAGGCCGTGCTGCAGGATGAGGCACGGGCCGCGGCGGCGGCGAACCCGGGGAACGCCCCGGCACCGGCCGCGCACTGACTGGCCACGCCCTGAGTTGATTTCGAGCAGCCTTGCGACAGCCAAGTTTGATTCGAAAGCCCCGGACCCCAGGTTCCGGGGTTTTTCGTTACGGGGGTGGGCACTGGGTCTACGACGGTCACCCGGCGGGGATGAATGTCTGGAGATGTCCGGCAGCGGGTTGCAATTTCGGGAACGTCTGGTAATCTGGGGAACGTCCGTGACCGGTGGTTGGCCGTGGGGTTTGCGGAGTGCCTTGGGTCACGGGCGCGCGGAGGTCGGTCCTCTCGGCGGCTCGGGTTTCGAAACGAGCGCGACGGAAGGCCAGACTTGCCCGGCGGTCGCCGGGTCGGCAGTCGTCTGTCGTCGCGGGGACCTCCTTGGCGAAAGGGGTGCGTCCATGTCAGAGCAGGCGCCGCAAGGCAACGCTGGACACGCTGGCCCTCATCTCGAGAATGTCGAGGGCGTCGTCAAATGGTTCGACCCGCGCAAGGGCTTCGGCTTTATCGTCGGGCCCGAGCAACAAGACATCTTCGCCCACTACAGCGTCATTCAGGGCGACGGGTTCCGAGTGCTGAAGGATGGCTCGGCGGTGATCTATGACGCGGTCAAGACCGACAAGGGCTGGAAGGCCACGCGCGTGATCCGCAATGAAGCGATCCCGGATGTCGTCGTGCCCAAGCGAGGACACTCGCGGACGACACGGCGGTGATATCGGGTTTGTCCGCATACTCCTATCCTCGTGGCTGTGAACGCGTGGGTTGCTCTTGCTGTTGGGTTGATTGTCGGCGCGGCCGCCATGGCGATCGGCGCGTCGGCATATCTGCGTCGCCACCTGCGACGCGTGCGCGAAGCGGAGCGGCGAGCGAGAGGCGCGGAGCGGCTCGCCGAAATCGGCGCGATGACCGGCGGCCTCGCTCATGAGATCAAGAATCCGCTGTCGACGATCGGACTCAACGCCCAGTTGCTGGCGGAGTCGATCGCGGAACTGCCAATCGAACCCGACGAGAAAGGGCGGCTGGATCGTCGCATCGGTTCGCTCCGTCGCGAGGTCGATCGGCTGCGAGGAATCCTTCAGGACTTCCTCGAGTACGCCGGTGAACTGCGACTGGATCGGCGACCGGCGGATCTGAACACGGTCGTCGAAGAACTGGTGGACTTCTTCATGCCGCAGGCGAGGAAGCAGGGCGTGCGGCTGATGGCGGATTTGAAGGCCCAACCGTCGGCGTGCTTGATCGATGTGCCGCACATTAAGCAGGCGGTGCTGAATCTGATGCTCAACGCGGTGGAGGCGATGGCGACGGCCGGTCGGGAGGCCGGTCCGGAGCAGGCTGGCGCCGCGCCGCCGCCGAAGGAACTGATTCTGCGGACGGAGCGCGGGAGTTCGGCAACGGGCGGGGCGCAACTGAAGTTGCACGTGATCGACACGGGGCCGGGGATCGGGCCCGAGACGCTGGAGAAGATTTTTCGTCCGTATTTCACGACAAAATCCGGTGGCAGCGGGCTGGGACTCCCAACAACGCGCCGGATCATCGAGGCGCATGATGGGCGGATCGATGTACACACCGCGCCCGGGCAGGGGACGGACTTTGCGATCACGCTGCCGGGGTGACGACCGCTCGCGATTCAGCGACGAAGATTGATCGCCGCCTCGCTCTCCCGACCCGCCCGATCAATCGCTCGCACGGCGACGGCGTCGGACGCGGCATCGATCGCGGCGAATCGCTGGGTGGCGGGAAACACGTGCGTGCTCCAGGATGTGCCGCCGCCCTTGCGCTTTGAGACGACGATCCAGCGCAGTTCCGCCGCGTCGCGGAGCGACCACTCGATCGTCGGCCCAGCATGTGAGCCGCTCTCGACAGCCGCGCGGACGATGATCGTCGGCGTCTCGACCGCGAGCGCCGGCGCGAGCCACTCTCGAGCGGGCGCGATCGCGACATCGTGGAACGTCTGGGTCAACGCCGAGTTCAACTCCGGCTGCGCCAGCGCCTTCATGCTGAAGAGCACGACACCCGCGGGATTGGCCGCGTCGGCGGTGTTGCGCGTGATCGCGATCTGTCGCGTGATTTCGTCGGGCGTCCACGCCTTGGCCGTCTTGCCGACGTTGCTCGCGTTGAGCCCGGCGTAGACATGGCGTCCGCGCGAGTTCTCGCCGCGCCACCACGCGAGCAGAGGGCCGAAGGGTTGATGCGGGGCTTCCACCTTCCAGTAGAGTTGCGGCACGCACTCATCCAGCCAACCCTCACGCATCCACTTCGTCGCATCGGCGGCAAGTTTCTCATAGGCATCAAAGCCTTTGACCATCGACGGATAGCCGGGTCTCCAAATTCCAAACGGGCTGATGCCGACGCGGAGTTGCGGCTTGATCGCACGCACGCCGTTGTAGAGTTCGCGCATGAAGGTGTTGATGTTGTCGCGACGCCAGTCGCCGCGGGCGAGCGTTCCACCCGAGTCCACATAGCGTTTGAACGGCACATCATCAGGGAACGGGAGTTCCACGCCGTTGACAGTCTTGGGATAAGGATAGAAATAGTCGTCAAGATGCACGGCATCGATGTCATACCGGCGTGCGACGTCGAGCATGACGGCGAGACTGTGGGCCCGCGCGTCGGGCTCGCCGGGGTCAAGCCACAAGTAGTTGTCGTAGGAACGAACCAGATCAGGGCGTGCTTTGCTGATATGCATCGGCGCCTCTGGGCCTTTGGCCTCAAAGTGCCTAGCGCGGAAGGGATTGAACCACGCGTGGAGTTCGAGCCCGCGTGCGTGGGCCTGTTCGACCCAGAACGCGAGAGGGTCGAAATCCCGCGCCGGGCCGGTGCCGCTTTCGCCGGTGAGGAACTCCGACCAAGGCTCGAGTTCGGACTTGTAAAGCGCGTCGCAACTTGGACGAACCTGCAGCATGATCGCGTTGAGCCCGATCGAGGCGGCCCGGTCGAGCATCGCGATAGCCTCGGCCTGCTGCTCCTCGATGGTCAGGGTCTTGGTGCTGGGCCAGTCGATGTTGGCAACGCTGGCGACCCACGCGCCGCGAAGTTCGCGACGAATCGCGGGAACGTCGATCACCTCGCCCGCCGCGGGCACCGACCACGTTGATGCCGACGTCGCGCCCGCGCCGGTCGGCGTTGCGGCGGGCTGTGCAAGAGCCAACGCCGACAACAACGCCGCGCCAAACAATGCCGCGGTGCGAGACGCTGTCGCCAATCGCCGCCACGGACTCAACCCCGGATCGTTCATGCATGACGCCCTTGTGTGTTGCACATGCGACTCTATCGCCCGCGCAGCGCGAGAATAAGTTCAACCTGCCCGGTCGGCTGCTGCAGGCGGCGAGCGATGTCCACGGGCGCATACCCCGCGTCTCGCAACTGATACACCTGCTGATGAATCGGGTCCGCAACCTGCGGTTCACTTGTCATCACGCGTCCGCGCGGCTTGGCCTCGATCGTCTCTCGCGCAGGCGTCGCAAGCACACGCTCTAGTTCGCCGATCCGTTGCTCGGCCCGCACAATCAACCCTTCGAGTCGCGTCGACCGCGCGTCGAGGTCGAGCAGCAGCCTGTCCATATCCTGCTGAAGCGAACGCAACTGATCCACGTCGGCGGCGAGCATCGTGCCCGCACGCGGCGAAGCCTCCGAACCCGTGTCACCCACTCGCCCACGCCGCCCGCGCGCGCCGCCGCGCATCTGCGAAACGACAATCCACACGCCGACGATGAGCGCGAGCGTGCTGAGGACCGGACCGGCCCAAGGCGGCAATCCTGCGAACATGTTTGAGATCGCCGATCCGGCGTCTGTCGCCGATTCGGGTGCCACAGGCCCGAGCGGAGCGTCTTCGCCGGGGGCGAACGCCGACCCGAGCGTCACGCAGGACCATTCAAAGAACGCGGCACTCATCACGCCAGAGCACATCCCTGCTGCTGCTTGATCGGCCCCGTCGCGCGACCCGCGCCGGAACCATGTGCCGGACTCCGCCGACACGCTCGATCATGGACCGCAGTGTAGCAGATACGATTGCGGCGTGCCCCGCGCGAGCCAGCCAGCACGTTCTGCCAGTCGCACGCCGTCGCGGTCGCCATCGCCGACGCTCGCGAGCGCTGCGGCCCTTTCCATTCCGACCAAGCGCCATCCGTTGGTTCGTCGCGTTCGTTGCGCGTGGCGTTCCCTGACGGGCGGCCCTCGCGTCGCCGACACTGAGCGGCGAACGCTCGTTGCCTGCTCCGGGGGCGCGGATTCATCTGCTCTGGCGATCGCGCTTGCCGGCGTGCCAGGAATGGCCATCGCGCACGTCGTCCACGATCTCCGCCCGCGTGCCGACACGCTCGCCGATCGCGATGCGACGCGCCAACTCGCCGCGACGTTGGGCGTCCCTTTCTTCGAAGTCGAGGTGCGCTGCGCCGATCACGCGGGAAATCGCGAGGCCGTCGCGCGCCGCTTGCGATACGACGCTCTAGAGCAGATCGCGCGACACGAGGGATTCCCCTTCGTCGCCGTCGGACATCACGCCGACGACCAACTTGAGACCGTGCTGATGCGACTGCTCCGCGGCAGCGGACCCGCCGGGCTCGCGGGCATCGCGCCCATCCGACGCCTCAGCGCGCAGTCTGAAGCCCGATTGCTTCGCCCGATGATGGGGCTAAGTCGCGCGGATTGCCAGAGCCTGTGCCGCGACGCGAGCTGGTCGTGGCGCGAGGACGCGACGAACGCCGATGCGTCGCGTGTCCGTGCCGCGCTCCGTTCTCACGTCGTGCCCGCGCTCTTGAAGATTCGCCCCGACGCGGCCATCCGCGTCGCCGCCGCCGCACGTACCCAGCGGGCCACGGCTCGGCTCATTGTCGCATCGGCGTCGGCGGCGTTCGCGAATGTCGCGAAACGCAGCGGCGCATTGCTCTGGGATCGCGCCCCCCTCGCCTCGCTCGCGCCCATCGTGCTCGGCGAACTGCTGAGGCAAGCCCACCGCGAACTCTGCTCTCGCGGACAGGATCGCTTGTCCGCCGCTGGGCTCAAACCGATCATCCGAGCACTGCGCCAGCCCGGCGGCCGGGAGCGAACCTGGACCATCGCGGGCTGTGCGTTCCGCCTCACACGCGAACGTCTTTCGATCAGCCCGAGCGTGCCAGACTCCACCAAGCCCACGCGCCAGAGTCGCCGCCGGTGACCGTCGCCCAGCCCCCACTGCCAGGCGGGCGACCCCGTCAGCGTCACCCACTGGCCCCCGAAGTCCAAGTTCGCATTCTTTTCTCCGGTTTCTTGCCTTGACCCCCTTGACAACTCCGCCCATCCATATCAGACTGTAAGCGTTTACATCACTGGGCGAATCGGTCCTTTGCCGATCCCGTCCCACGGCGTTTGTGTTCCGCGTTCGAAACCCCGACCGGCAACGCCAGACAAGGTTCATCCATGCTCGCCAACCGCTACGGCTCATTCGATCCCTCCGGCCGCGCCTATCGCATCACCGACAGCGCCACCCCCATGCCGTGGTGCAACGTCGTCTGCAACGGACGCTACGGCTTCGTCGTCTCACAGAACGGCGGCGGCTTCAGCTGGTTCGATGACGCCCAGCACAACGTCCTTACCCGCTGGGAGATGGACCTCGTCCGCGATTGCTATGGCAAGTTCCTCTACGTCGCCGACCGCGACTCGGGCGCGTTATGGTCGCTCGCCCCGGCACCCATCCAGCCTCGCTACGACGAGTACTCCTGCACCCACACGCTCGGCGCGTCGACCTTCCGCACCGCCGCCAACGGCATTTCGGCCGAGTGGACGATGTCGGTGCTGCACGATGCGCCGGTCGAAGTCTGGCACGTCACGCTGAAGAACACGACGACCACGCCGCGCCGCTTGCGTGTGTCGTCCTACTTCGAGTGGACGTGCGGCGTCGCTCCCGACGTCAAACGCGAGTTCCATCGTCTCTTCTTCAACACCTGGCTCCGCAAGGACGGCGGGCGGCGAGCGATCATCGCGACCAAGAACATGTGGGACATCCCGCCCAAGAACGAAAAGCAGCACTGGAATGTGCCCTGGCCCTATGTCGCGGCCCACGCCGTGCTCGGCCCGTTTGAACGCGATCTCTCCATCGGCGACAAGTCGACGTTCCTTGGTCGCTACGGCATGACGACTTCGCCGAGCGCGATGACCGGCGAAACGCCGATCGACGGCCAGGACGCGGGCAAGTTCGGTCGCTTCGGCGATGCCGCCGCCGCCCTCGGTGGCGACCTCACGCTCGCGCCCGGCGCATCGACCACGCTCGTCTATCTGCTGGCGATCGGTGCGAACGAGAACGAAGTCCTCGCGCATCTTGATCGCGTGCCCAGCCCCGAAGCCGCTGCCACGGCCATCGCCGACGCAGGCAAGACGTGGGACACGCGGCTCGCGCCCACGGCCATCGAGACCGAGCGCCCCGACTTTGACCTGCTCAACAACTACTGGCTGCCGTATCAGGCGATCAGCGGGCGCATGTGGGGCCGCACCGGTTACTACCAGCAGTCCGGCGCGTACGGCTTCCGCGACCAGCTGCAGGACAGCCAGGTCTGGCTCCCGATCGACCCCGCGATGACCGCGCGGCAGATCATGATGCACGCGGGGCGACAGTTCGCCGACGGCAGCGTCCACCACTGGTGGCACGCGTTGGCCGATTTCGGCAAGCACATGGCGTGCTCGGATGACTACCTCTGGCTGCCGTTCGTCACCTGCAACTACATTAAGGAAACGGGTGACTTTGCGATTCTCGATCGCCACGCGCCGTTCCTCGACGACAAGAGCGGCGCATCGCTGATGGATCACTGCCTTCGCGCCATCCGCCGCACCTTCAAGCGCACCAGCGAACGCGGCATTCCGCACATCGGCTCGTGCGATTGGAATGACGGCCTTTCGGCGATGGGCGTCGACGAGAAGGGCGAGAGCGTCTGGCTGGGCATGTTCCTCGCCGGCATTCTCGAAGACTTCGCCGTCGTGCTTGATCGTCGTGACGATGCCGCCACCGCTCGCGAGTTCCGCGCCAAGCGTCAGGACTATCTCAACGCCATCAACACGCACGCATGGGACGGCAACTGGTATCGCTACGGCACACTCGACAGCGGCGAGTGGATCGGCTCTTCCCAGTCGATCGAGGGCAAAATCCATCTCAACGCCCAGACTTGGGCCATCATCACTGACGCCGCGGACAACGGCCGCGCCGCCGCCGCCTGGGAGAGCGTGAAGCAGCACCTGCTTTCGCCCTACGGCCCGCTCCTGCTCTCGCCCGCCTACACCGTTCCCGACACACGCATCGGCTACATCACGCGCTACTCCCCCGGTAGTCGCGAGAACGGCGGCGTCTATATGCACGCCGCAACGTGGGCCTTGCTGGCGGCGTGCAAGCGCCGTGATGTTGAGAGCGTGCAGCGCATCTGGCGTTCGATCTCGCCGCCGACGCGCGGCCAGGATGCCGAGGGCTATCGCGCCGAACCCTATGTCACGCCGGGCAACGTTGATGGCCCGCTCTCAGACCTGCCGGGTCGCGCCGGATGGACGTGGTACACCGGCTCGGCGGCGTGGATGAACCGCGTCTGTCTTGAGTGGGTGCTGGGCATCCGCCCGACGTGGAATGGCCTGCTCATCGACCCATGCCCACCCGCCGAACTCGGGCGCGTCAGCGCGACCCGCACCTGGCGCGGCGTCCGCGTCAACATTCACTTTGACGCCCGCGAGTTCGTGCCCGGCGTGCTCCCCACGCTGAAGATCAACGGCAAGCCATCGAACGGAAACGTGCTCGTCGCGCCCGATGTCGGGTTCCCCGCGGGCGTGAAGAGCGTCGACATCGAAGTCCACTGGGCCGCGGGCGCGCCGACACGACCTGTCGATGCGGCGGCCACGGGAAGGAGTCTGGCATGAACACCAATCGCATGATGCGTGTGCAGAGAAGCGTCTGGAGGAGCAGGATCGCTCGGTTATCCGCAGATCGACGCCCAGCGGCGACAACGCCGCCGCGCGGCTTCACGCTGATCGAACTGCTCGTGGTCATCTCGATCATCGCGCTCCTGATCGGCATCCTGCTGCCGAGTTTGGGGAATGCGAGACGCAGCGCATGGACGGTGATCTGTCAGAGCAATCTGCGCCAGATCGGGATGGCGATCCAGATGTACCTCGACGAACAGAAAGACCCGAGGTACATGGACGTCCGCAATCTGAAGAGCCCAGCGAACCCGAGCATTACTCTGCCCATTGAGAATCACGTCGGCGTGATCGAAACGCTTTCGGCGTTCATCGCGACGAGCAGCCCGAAGGCGTACGACTGCCCGGGCGCTAAGGGCATCGCCAGCGTCCGCGAGCCTGAGCAGATCTTTAAACAGCAGCAACTTGGGCGCAAGACGTTTACCCTGCCGTTCGTCATTGATGCGAAGTTCCGCCCCGTTGAACGCTACACCGAGTATTGGTTCAACGACTCTCGAATCCTCAACACCGAGCCCAACGCCGCAAACTACCCGAGCGGTGTTTCCGGTCGTCGCATCGCTGAGATTCGCCGCTTCGACGCGACGGTGATCGCGGCGGACGCGCTGGATCGCTTCCCGCGGCACACAGCACGCCCGGCAAAGAACAAGACGGTCGACGATCTCAGCGGGGACACCGCTGGCACCAACAACTTCCTCTTCGGCGACCAGTCCGTCAAGTTGATCGACTACATCACCTACGAGGAAACGAGTGACAAGTACGGCTCGGTCGCCCAGTTCTACAACTGGGGACACGTCTACCCACGCAAGAAATGAGGAAACACGATGCTCCGCGAAAAACTCCAGTCCAATCCGTGGATCGGATGGTGCGTTGCCATCGCCGCCCTCTGCCTCTCAGGCTTTCTCATGTATCGCAACTTCAGCGGCGGCGAGAGCCCGTACTCGCCAGAACGGATGCGTGAGAAAGTCACCATCAAGTTCACCGACACCGGCGACACCATGGAAATGTACCGCGGCGACCTTGATTACGAAATCCGCACGCGGGGCGAAGGCCTTGACAAGGCCAAGGGGATCATCAACCCCAAGACCGGTCAACCAACTGGCTTCCCATACAATCCAGACGACTGGGATGGGATGATCGACCGCATTGCAAAACAACGCGAAGCGATCCATGGCAAGAAGGACCAGCCCGCTCCAGTCGCGCCGGCAGCCCCTGCGCCTCCGCCCTCGCCCGGGACATGATCTCGATGGTGATCGCTCCGCCTTGCTACTCGCGCCAAGCACGGCTATGCACAGCCCTGCGGCGTTCAACAGCGGCGGAAACCGCGCGTGATCTTTCAATCGTTTCGAGTTCGCTCACTCCGGCGCATTCTCGCCGCGTGAGGGGCCCGGCGTCTCCGGTCGACGCCCGACCCCCGCTTTGCGAAGGTCTGCCAGAGTCTGGTGCAGTTGCCGCTGGAGCATGCCAAGTCGTACGAGCGACCGCACGCGGGTGACGAGTTCCAGGCGATTGACCGGCTTGGTAAGGAAGTCGTCGGCCCCCACCTCCACGGCACGCTCCACATCCGCGACCTCGTTCAGCGCGGTCACCATGACGATTGGGATGTCGCGTGTCGCCGGGTCGCCCTTGAGTTTGCCGCACACCTGAAACCCGCTCATCCGCGGCATCATCACGTCCAGCAGGATGATGTCCGGGCGCTTGCCCGCCACGGCGGCCATCGCCTCCAGCCCGTCCTTGGCGGTGCGGATTTCGCACCCCAGATCCTCCAGATAGGCCTCCAGCAGTTCGAGGTTCTGCTCGTTGTCATCGACCAGCAGGATCGACGCGCCAGACGCGTCCAGGACGGCGTTCGGGTCGGGCTGGGTCGCGGGATTGTGGGCAGTGTTCATGTCAACCCGGATTGTCGCCGGTCCAGAGCCGTCTCGCAACCCGCGACCCTCGCAAATGTGTCAGCACGACCCCAATACCCAGTAAAAACCCCTGCTTTCAACCCATTTGGAGACGATTCCCCTATTCTGACCAGATGAAATGATGCCTAATCTTCTCGAGGAGGAAACCGCAAGGTGTCGGCGGAAGTAAGGGATTCTGGTGACCCGTGATCGCGGGAGATATTGTCTCTTGCGCTCCCCGGAAAGCCGAGTCGGACACACGGGCAAGGAGGCCCGCCAAAGATGACCCAGACGAACGCAGGTTCGACCAGTGGAGTTTGTGCCGTGCCTCCCGTGAGCAAAACCCGATTCGCGTGGGAAGACAAGTTCCGCACGCCGACCCCCGAGGACCTCGTCCAGGGCCTGAACAAGCATGGCGAGACTCCGGTCGTCGATGTCCGCGATCGACTCCTGGCGATCGAAGGCGTCAGCGAAGAACTGAGTTGGCACGGCGTGCCGTGGCGATGGACGTTTGCGTACCGCACCGAGGACGACGATTCGGCCCGAGCATTGGCCTATCTGGTGCCCCAGCCGGGCAAGGCGCGTCTGGCGATTCCCATGACGCAGCCGCAGATCGCGGCGTTGCCCCTGCGGAAACTCTCCAAGTTCATCCGCGACGGGCTTCTGCACGCTCCCGAAGTCGGCGGCGTGCGCTGGGTGCAGTGGGAACCCACGGCACGCTCGCAGTGCGACGAGATCATGAAGATTGTAGAGATCAAGCTCCAAATCTCGCGTCAGGCCGAAACCGCCGCGACGTGAATATGCACGCGCGGGCAGTGATTCGCTCGACGCGGCGTCGCTCGCTGAAGCCACCGGACACCGAATGCCGATCTTGTTGGACCCGCGATCGTGCGTGTCGGGTTGTATTGCGCGATGATCGTGCGTCGTGCCCAGGCGGCTCGCGGGCGACAAGCAACGAGACTTCAAGTCGGAGAGCGTTCATGCGAGTTGTTCGGCGTGGCGGCAAGACGAAATCGGTGAAGACCCTGACGGCATTCTCGCGGTCGATCCCGCGCGTGTTCGCCGTCGTCGCGGCACTTGCGGCGGCGTGCGCGTTCGCGCCGCTCTCGCACGCCCAAATCTTCAACGACGATGTCCAACGCCTGATGTCCAAGGGCAAACTCGGCAAGGGCAAGGTCGGCATCAGCATCATCGATGTCTCCAGCGGCGACGTCCTTGCCAACATCCGCGCCGGCGAGGCCTTCACCCCCGCGTCAAACATGAAACTGCTCTCCAGCGGTGCCGCGCTTCTCACGCTGGGCAAGGACTTTGTGTTCCGCACCCGCGTCGAGTCCGTCGATGGCATGAGCGCGACCGACGCCGATCGTCTTGTCGTCGTCGGCGACGGCGACCCGGCACTGGGCGACCCCGATGTACTCAGCCAGATGACTCCCAAGATGACCGTCGCCGACCTGCTCGGCACGATCGCCGACGCGGTGAAGAAGGACGGCGGCACACGCTTCAGCCAACTCATCATCGACGATCGCGTTTTTGATCGCGAGACGATCCACGAGTCATGGCCCAAGGACCAACTCAACCGCTGGTACTGCGCCGAAGTGATGGGCGTCAACTTCCACACCAACGTCATCAACTTCTTCCCCGCGCCGTCGCCCGACGGCATCGGTCGCCCGCCCGCGTTCACCATTCAACCCGAAGCCCCGTGGCTCGAGGTCGAGAACAAGGGACGCACGGTGAAGGACGGCAACAACTCCGCGTGGCTGACGCGTGCGCCCGACGCCAACACGTTCACGCTCTTTGGCGAGATCAAGTTCCGGGCCCAGGTGCCGGTCGAAGTGACGATGCACGAACCCGCGCTATTCATGGGACAGGTGCTCGCCGACACGCTCGACGCCAAGGGCATCAGCGTTGGTTCGAGCGGCAGCGCGGGTCGCGCCAACCCCGCGGTGCGACTGGTTGGGCCCAAGGAAGCGTTCTCGCCGCCAAAGAGCCTCGCCGTGGTCTCGACGCCGATGCAGGTGGTGCTCGATCGCTGCAACAGCGACTCGCAGAACATGTACGCCGAGGCGCTGCTCAAGCGGGCGGCATACAAGGTGACGGGCGAGCCCGGGTCGTGGGCGAGCGGCGCGAGCCTGATCCGCATGTTGCTGGCCGACAAGCTCGGGCCCGAGTACGCGGCCAGCACCGAGATCGCCGACGGCTCGGGGATGAGCGCGCTGAACAAAGTGCGTCCAGCAACGCTGACGCACTGGATGGCGGCACTGGCCAAGAACAGCGACACCAGCGAGGCGTTTATGCACTCGCTCGCAACCCCCGGTCGCGGCACGCTGAGCAAGCGTTTCATGGCGAGTAAACTCGCGTGCAACCTTCACGCCAAGAGCGGCGCGATCAACGGCGTGCGTTGTCTCTCTGGCATCGTCACCCACCCCACCACCGGACGCATGATCGCATTCAGCGTGATGGGCAACGAGTTGCAGGGCGATGGTATCCGCGCGTCGATGGAACTGGCGGAGGAAGTGGTCGAGATGATCGATCGCTGGCTGGCCAAGAGCGCGCCGATCACCAAGCGTGCCGAAGTTGGCGGCTAAGGCCTGTCTGACGGATCAGGATCGTGGTGGCAGCGTCTCTGAACTGCTCCCCAAGTCCTGATCCAGCACTTATTCGAGTCCCGTGGCCCGCCGGCAGCGCCCCGGAAACACTCGACCATAAAGTGGACCAGACAGTCGGCGGAGCAGGTCGTCACCAAGCTGCGTGAGGCTGACGACATACTCGTGCCAAGTCGCAACCTTCCGCGGGAGCGACGCGGACCCGAAAGAACGCTTCGTCCATCACAACGCGGGGCTGGACGGCTTCGGCGGCTCCAGTTATATTGACAGCGTGATCCTGACCGATCGAGACCAGCGGACGGGCACCGGGGGCACGAGCGACCTGCCGTGGGGCAGTGCCGCCGACGGCACCTGCGAGACCCGGACCTACCTCTTGCAGAACTGGCGTGCCGACACCAGCGTGCTGATGAAGGCGACCAGCGGCGGCGGCGTGGTGCTGCAGCGGATCAAATACAGCCCGTACGGCACGCCCGAGCGTCTCTTTGGCATT